>TARA_R110002072_G_scaffold239153_1_pt1 | contig 71183 bp, 62 predicted proteins | sample TARA_R110002072 | Tara Oceans TARA_R110002072 (sample SAMEA4397118) | marine metagenome | biome: Polar Biome; feature: [SRF] surface water layer (ENVO:00010504); material: water (ENVO:00002006), including particulate matter (ENVO:01000060) such as... | depth 5 m | reverse complement strand
ACCTGTTTTGATAAAATAATTTGAATTCAAGGAGATTTATGAGGACTTTATATTATAAATGAAATAAGTATTTTTGAGAAACGTATCACTGAAAACAATATGAATTTAATAGACATTGATGCCGATCTGGGCAAAGCAGAGGTATTCAGAAAAGTTGAAGACTTTTTGACTGAAAAAGGGTTTAGGATTTCTAAGGTAGATCAGACCAGGCCTTGGGGCGGGTTTTTTGTGTTGGATGAAAGTCAGATTCGGGAATTTAGAGCTATGTTTTTTGAGGATGTTACACTTTCAGAAGAGCAACTAGAACAGAAGCTAAGCCCTAAATTTTTATTGGTGGCACCTGGAGCTCGTCTTTCCTGGCAGTATCATTTCCGAAGAGCAGAGCTTTGGAAGTTGATTAACGGCGTGTCGGGAATTGTAAGGAGCGAAACTGATGAACTTGGGGAAATGAAACAAATGCAGTTAAGTGAGACAGTGTCATTGAAACAAGGAGAGCGTCACCGTCTGGTTGGTTTGGACACTTGGGGTATAGTAGCTGAAATATGGATGCACGTGGACCCAGAAAATCCTTCCAATGAAGATGATATTGTGAGGGTGGAAGATGACTATTCTAGAAAATAAAAAAAAAGCTCGGGTTTAGCTCGAGCTTAAAAAGATTAATGCTTGTCGTCTGTAGCTCAATCACCCTTAAATAAACTAATCAGTTAAAAAAAAATTCTACAAGACTAGCTGAAACAGTGATTGAATATACTTGTAATTATCTGAAAATCAAAATACTGCGTTTAAAAAGTAATTTTTGTAACATGAAACGCTTTTTACGCTAAGTCAATCTTTTTGGCGATCTCTTCAGCTTCAGCTGCCAGACGGTCTGCTTCCTTCCTATTTACTTGCGATGCTTTGTGCACTTCCGCTAATTTTTTGGAATAAGCTTCCTGTAGTTTTTCCTTTTCTGATTTCTTATTAAATAATCCGAACATAAGAGTTTTAGGAGAATAACCTGTGAGGTAATACAATTGTTATGGGTTAGTTGAAATTGAGAAGGCTACTAATGGATTCTTCTTGGATCTCATCGTCTTTATAATTGATTAAATCTTCCAGTCGTCCAGCTGGATTATAGTATCTCCAAGGCCCTTCTTTTCTTCCATCTTTCATTTGACCTTCAGATGCTTTTCTGCCATTTTCATGGTAGAAAAGCCAAGTTCCACCAGCTTTTCCGGAGTTGTAATTGCCTTCTGACTCCTTCTTACCATTGACATAGTAAGTGATTCTAGTCCCATTACCATCTTTCAGAGTGCCTTTGTCCAAAGTTTTAGTTCCGTCATAAGTTTTGTAATCACTTATATTCATGAGGCGGCCATTGTCCCAAAATTCTTCTTGAGTAAGCTGCTTATTGTCATAGAAAAGTCCCCAGATTCCATTTTCGAATCCGATGTTATAGCTTCCTACAGATTTCAGTTGACCTCCATCGTAGTAATAAACCCACTGGCCATTTTCAAGACCGAGTGTATATTCGCCTTCAGCTACTAAGATTCCGATTTTGTTGAAATATTTCCAAAGGCCAGTTTTGAGGTCGTTTCTATATTCACCGACTGAGTAGATTTCTCCATCAGGGAAAAAGCTTTTCCATATCCCTGTTTTCATTCCAGTTTGATATTTCCCTGATACAGAGACTTCTCCTGTGCTGTGATATTCTACATAATCACCTACTGGAACCCCTAATTCGTAAGTTTTACGTTTAGCAACTGCCTTGTTCGGATAGTATTCTTCCCAAGTTCCTACCGCTATACCATTCTCATATCTTTCTATTCTTGCAAGCCTTTGATTTTCGTAGAAATACCTCCAAGTGCCAATCCGCTTACCATTTGCATCGAAAAACTCCTCCGATTCTTTCGCTTTGGTGCCTGGGAAATAGCGTATCCATTCGCCTATTTTTTTGCCATTTTTATAAGTCCCTTCTTCGACCACTAGATTTGGATAGGTTAGTCTTTTGAAGGATCCATCCAGTTCCCCTCCTTTATATACCGCCTCAGTGATTAATACTCCTTCTTGATCGTATTCTAAAAAAGGACCTTCTCTTACTCCATTGACATAAAACTCTCTGACGGCGAGCTCTCCGAATGCATAATACTGTAACCATTGACCAGTTTTTTTGCTGTTTTCATACTGACCTTCTATAGATATTTGGTTTGGATCAATGTAATCTGGAACACCAGTTCTGCCAAAATATTCTATGTATTTCCCTACAATAACTGAATCCTTAAAAACCATTTCTTTCTTCAAAGCTCCTTCAGCATCGTATAATTTGGAAGTGCCAAAAAGTATCCCATCTCTGTATTCTGCTACCGCCTTTCTTTTGCCATCGGGATAAAAACTGCTCCAAGTACCTTCTCGTTTCCCATTTTTAAAGGTGCCTTCGGTGAGTAAAGTATTAGTTTTTGGATTGTAATATTTCCATAACCCTTCTCTTGTTACATTGGTAAGAACTCCAGTTGCCATCAGTGTTGAGTCCGAATTGTATTGGCGAACTATAGCACTTTCTTGCGCAAACAGTGGAGTGCTAAGAAGGATTAATGCGATTAGGATGTATTTCATATGATTATATTTATTTCTTAGCGGCCATATGTAATCTCTCATACCTGATAATCATCTTGGTGTGGGATGCATGATGTATGATCGGTTTCATATGGCTTTGTTTCGAATTGATTCAGGGGGAAAACTGAATCTGTCAAAAAGAGAATTTGAATAGTGTACGAATGTTCTCGATTCCTGTTTAAAAATAAGTTAATTCCAGCTTTATCTCATTTTTTAGGATAATAAGAATATCAATTTTTTTAGTTCATCCATAATCTCGTCTTCAATAGTAGTTTTTTCTCCTGAGATCTGAATGCATTTATGCCATTGATAGAAGGTAGATTTCTCAAAATCGCTGACTGTAGGAGAATTTGTAAATGCATTGTTGAGAAGGATCTCTGGATAATCCCAAGGACTGGAAGATTGATCAAATACCCATTTGTTTTCGGATAATTCCTGAAAAGGTGCTTTTGGGTTATTTTTTCCAATTTGGACAAAAAGAAAAAGGCCATGTCCAAACCAGTTTAATATGCGGATGTTAAGACCGTTAGTTAAATCAAAGTCCCTGATAATATCCAATACCTGGTAGGGATATCCTAAGAGATCATTTCCCTTCGAAAGTTTTACTCCTCGACTTCGGCTATGAATGTCTTGTAATTTTTCAGGTTCGAATGAATTGCCAACTTCGGCGAGTATTTCCCAAAACTTAGCTTTAAGTCTATTTTGACGTGGTATTATATTCTGGTCAAGCCAAAGATCAAGATCTAAATAATTGGATTCTTCAGCCATTTACCATTGGAGAAGGGCGGAAGCCCAAGTGAATCCTGAGCCGAATGCTGCAAGGCAAATCAAATCACCTTCCTTAATTCTACCTTGTTCCCAAGCTTCGCTTAGTGCAATTGGAATCGTAGCGGCAGTTGTATTTCCTTTGGTCATAATATTGTTAAATACCTTTTCGTCAGGAAGGCCTAGCTGCTTCTGAATATATTGACTGATTCTGAGGTTAGCCTGATGTGGAACGAGTAAGTCTATAGCAGATTGTTCGAGCTGATTTGCATCCAGTGCCTCCTTGATTACTTCCATAAATCGCACTACTGCGTGCTTGAAAACAGTGTTTCCATTCATTTTTAAGAAGAAACTTCCCGACTCTATCAGTTCTGGAGAAAGTCGTACTTCCCGGCTACTTCCTGGGTCTTTACAATACAATTCCTCTGCATGCTCGCCTTGAGAATGAAGATGTGTAGTTAGAATCCCAGGTTGATCTGATTCTACGGCTCCAAGAACTGCCGCACCAGCGCCATCTGCGAAAATCACGGAGCTTGAACGTCCTTCGTCGCTTTTGTCCAAAGCAGATGACTGAATCTCAGCTCCGACAACGAGTATTTTTTTGTACATCCCAGTTTTGATAAACTGATCTGCAATAGATAAAGCGTAGATAAAACCGGAACAGGCATTACGAATGTCGAGCGCACCTATGGTGCCCATGCCCAATTCCCGCTGAAGCAAAACTCCATTTCCAGGTATGAAATAGTCAGGCGTGATGGTGGCAAAAACTATGAAGTCGATCTCTGAAGCTTGTACACCAGCTCTTTTCATTGCCATTTCAGAGGCATTTTTAGACATACTTGTCACTGTGTCCACTCCCGGAGTAAACCAGTGTCTAGATTCGATCCCAGTTCTTTCGACGATCCACTCATTATTGGTGTTCATCATTTCTGAGAGTTCATTGTTAGTCACAGTTCGTTCTGGCACATAATGCCCAACTCCTAGGATTCTAGATTTTTGCATGTCAATTTGGGTTGTCTTAAAATTGACTCCCAATATCGCTAGTTCAATTTACTCTAGCAAAAAGGGAAATGATAAGCTGCAGAATTAACCGAAGAGGGTGTAATTTCCATGCTGATCCATAGGGGAAGTTTTGCGGATGATGGCTGGGCTATCATTTTGCACGGAATTCACTAAAGGTGAAACAGTAAAGCCCGTCATGGAATCCGCCGAATAAGGCTTGAGTAAGGATAAAAGATCCTCTTCTTCCGTGTATTTATCTAACCATTTTTTTTCTGCATCCCGGTCTAGAATCACAGGCATTCTGTCATGAATTTCAGAAACAACTTTATTAGGAGTTGTAGTAAGTATCAAAAAAGTATGTTGAGTTTCGCCATTTACGGACTCATATTCCTCCCATATTCCTGCAAAAGAGAACAGTTCATCTTCGCGTAAAGTAAATCTATAAGGGACGGAGGTTTTTTTGCCAAGACGCTTCCACTCGTAGAATCCATCCGCTGGGATGATGCAGCGTCGCTGCCTGAAAGCCGTCTTAAACGATATTTTTTCATTTACTGTCTCCGCTTTAGCATTGATCAGCTTTTGTGCTACAGGTCTGTTTTTTCCAAATTCCGGCGTAATGCCCCAGTAGAAGTAAGAAAAGCCTTTAGGGCTTTGGGATGTAATCACAGGAACCAACTGAGTGGGAGCGATATTGTAACGAGGTTTTAAATCGGTAAACATTTCTGCCTGAAATCGTTCTTCGAGTTCTTCTTTACTTTTGCTTAAGGAATATCGTCCACACATAATTTTATATTGCTGTAATTGGCAGGAAGTTAGAGAACAGCGCTTATAAATTCAACTGCTCTTTGCTCCGAATAATAGGGTTTGTCGGAATTTGCCGGGCTGAACCCTACATGTCCACCATGTTTTGGGAACTCGAAATAGACCTGATCCAGTGTTTTAGCAAGCTTGACAGGAAAGCATCTTTCGCTTAAAAAAGGGTCATTATGCGCATTTAGGACTAATGTGGGGAGTTTGATCTGATCCAAAAAGTATAAGGAAGAATTCACTTCGTAATATTCTTCAGCATCAGCAAAGCCATGAAGAGGGCCAGTGAAAAAATCATCGAAATCAGCCAAAGTTTTAATGTTTCTTAGCGTTTCCACAGGAATTTGACCTGGATGAGCATTGGATTTCTCTATAACTTTCTTTTTTAGGCTTCGCAAAAAGCGTTTAGAGTATAGTGTGTTTTCCGTTTCAGATATTTTTCTGGAGGAACTTCCCAAGTGTAAAGGGACCGATATACCCACTCCTCTATGGATTTTTGAAAGGCTATTTCCTTTTTCCCCTAGGTATTTTAGTGTCAGGTTTCCTCCCAAGCTAAAACCAACCAGATTTATTTCATCATAAGAATTGTAGGCATGCTTCACTACCAGGTCTAGATCATAGGTGGCTCCAGAGTGATAGAAAATTACCTGTTTGTTCATTTCATCACTACAGCTTCTAAAGTTCCAGGTTAGTATGTCGTAGCCATTTTGCAGGAAGGAATTCACCATTCCAAGCATATATGCTCGAGTGCTATTACCTTCCAATCCGTGACTGATAATGACTAATTTATGCTTTTCTTGGCGATACCAGTCCAGATCAAGAAAGTCTCCGTCACTAGTTGAAATTCTCTCTTTAACGGGATTAGGTACACTGACTCTTCTAAAAAGTGAGGGGTAAATTGTCTCTAAGTGTCCGCTAAACAGCCACTTGGGTCTGGTGTAAGTACTGTTTTCTAATAAAGGCATATCAGGGAGATATGGTTTGAAAGCTGAAATGCTTGGGGAAATTACTAGTTTTAAATTTGATTAAAGCCATTATAAAAACTATTTTTGGACACTTTAAAAACGAATTAGCGCGGAATAACCTATGGCCGAAATAATAAGAATGCCTAAAATGAGCGACACCATGGAAGAGGGTGTGATTGCTGCATGGTTGAAAAAAGTTGGAGATTCTGTGAAACCAGGTGATATCCTGGCTGAAGTAGAGACTGACAAAGCAACGATGGAGCTTGAATCCTACGACGAGGGTGTGCTTTTATATATTGGAGTTAAAGAAAAAGATGCTGTACCAGTAAATGGTGTGATCGCTGTGATCGGAGAGAAGGGTGAGGAATACCAACACCTACTTGATGGTGGCGATGCTCCAGCAGCAGATAAGAAAGAAGAAGCTCCAAAGGCTGAAGAGAAGAAGGCTGAGCCAGCCAAATCTGAAGCTCCAGCAGAAAAAATTGATGTTTCAAACATCAATGCTATCGTAATCACGATGCCTAAGATGTCGGATACCATGCAAGAGGGAACGATTGCGACTTGGTTGAAGAAGGTCGGTGATGACGTCAAGTCTGGAGAAATCATCGCTGAAGTAGAAACTGATAAAGCAACTATGGAGCTGGAGTCTTATGACGACGGTACCTTGCTATATATAGGTGTGGAAGCTGGAGATGCTGTGGCAGTAGATGGAGTAATCGCTGTCATCGGTGAAAAAGGAGCAGATTTCGAGACGCTTTTGAAAGCTCAAAAATCTGAATCTTCTGAAGCACCGGCCGAGGCTAACCCTGAACCAGCTGCTGAAGCCAAGAAAGAAGAAGCTCCTAAAGCTTCATCTGCGCCAGCTGGAAGTAGCGCTTCTGCGACTACCGCTGATGGTGACAGATTGAAAGCATCTCCTTTGGCTAAGAAAATGGCTGAAGATAAAGGAATAGATATCCGTACCGTGAATGGCTCTGGAGAAAATGGAAGAATCGTGAAGAGAGATGTAGAGAACTTTGTTCCTGCCGCTGCTCCTCAAGCCGGCGCTTCTGCAGGCACTGCTGCTCCAGGTGTTGGAGTGGAGAGCTTCAAAGAAGAGAAGGTTTCTCAGATGAGAAAAGTGATTGCGAAGAGACTTGCGGAAAGCAAGTTTGGCGCACCACACTTCTACGTGACCATGGAAATCAACATGGACAAAGCGATGGAAGCTAGAAAAAGCATGAATGAAATCTCTCCTGTGAAGATTTCCTTTAACGATATGGTGATCAAAGCGACAGCATCAGCTTTGCGTCAGCATCCTAAAGTGAACTCTAGCTGGTTAGGCGACAAGATCAGATATAACGACCATATCCATATCGGAATGGCAGTAGCAGTGGATGAGGGATTGTTGGTTCCAGTGATCAGATTTGCTGATAGCCTTTCACTTTCTCAGATTTCTACTCAGGCGAAAAGCCTAGGGGGTAGAGCAAAAACAAAAGAACTACAGCCGAAGGATTGGGAAGGAAATACCTTCACGATCTCTAATTTGGGAATGTTCGGAGTGGACGAGTTCACTGCGATCATCAATCCGCCAGATGCATGTATCCTAGCAGTAGGAGGTATCAAGGAAACTGTAATCGTGAAAGATGGCCAGATGAAAATCGGTAATCTGATGAAGGTGACTTTGTCTTGTGATCACAGAGTGGTAGATGGTTCTATAGGAGCTGCCTTCTTGATTACCTTGAAAAGCTTACTCGAAGATCCAGTCAGAATACTGGTTTAAGAATATATTAAACTGCCAAAAAGTCCTGATTTCAGGACTTTTTGCTTTTTGTACGTTTATTGGTAAGTATCCACCACACAATAACCAAGCACATGACAAAAATTAAATCAACAACCGTAGTTGCGATTAGGCATAATGGAGAAGTAGTGATAGGAGCAGATGGTCAGGCAACTTTAGGAAATACAATAGCGAAAAGCAGCGTAAAGAAATTGAGAGTTTTGCAGGGAGGTAAGATTGTCACTGGCTTTGCTGGTTCTACAGCAGATGCTTTTACACTTTTAGAGAAATTCGAAGAGAAGCTTGGTGCTTTTGGTAACAATATGAAGCGTTCCGCAGTGGAGTTAGCTAAAGAGTGGAGAACAGATCGTATGCTTTCCAAATTGGAAGCGATGATGATCGTAGCTGACAAAGATGATATCTTGATTATCTCTGGAAATGGCGACGTGATCGAACCAGACATGGAGATCGCTACGATTGGATCTGGAAGTATGTATGCGCAGTCTGCCGCTCGAGCGATGAAGCAATTTGCACCACATATGACTGCTGAAGAAATGGTAAGAGAAAGTCTCAATATCGCAGCTGATATTTGTATCTATACCAACCACAACTTGGTAATTGACAGAGTAACAGGCTAATTCATAGAAAAATCACAATACCGACCGAAGCTAATCCCTTCGGTTTTTTTTATGGAATTTTTTTTAAACCACGAAGGGCACAAAGCTTTCGCAAAGGCCGCAATTTATAGGATTGTGGTGATTCTCGGGTTAAGCGTAGTCAGAGCCCAATTCACGAATGGGTTTTTGTATGTGTCAGCTTTTTTGCCGAATTAAGGAAGCAAAAGCATCATTGGCTCTGGTTTCGTCATGAATTGAGATCAATTTTGTCTCTATATTCTTTACGATGGTTTGTGTCGCACAGGAAACTATTTATATTTTTTTGTTGAAAAGGGCTGAAAGCCCTAGATACCATAGCCCAGCCTGTAGGGCTGGGGTCAATGAAAGTGTATGAGTGATTGAGCTCTGAAAGAGCGGAATAGGTATTACAATTTTTTACCGCGGTCTGTGTCGCACAGACCACTATATAAGTGGCGCCCTCACAAATGTTTTTCATGTTTTTCTAAACCTGTTGTGGCACTTGGCTGTTACTCATTTATATAAAGAGATGCTATGGAAACTACCACTGTTAAGAAAACTACGAAGAAGGATTACAGGAAGCTGATTCTGGAAGGCTTCAAAGATCATGTACTTGAGCATGGTGATTTGCCAAAGTCGGTATTCAAGTTTGCCAAGGATTTGAAAATGAAAGAGGAGGATTTTTATACTTACTTCACTTCTTTCGAAGCTATAAAGTCCACGATATTGGTTGATATTTTTGAGGAAACTCTAGCTGATATCAGCAAGCAAGGAGTCTTTGAAGGCTATTCTGCCCGCGAGAAATTCCTTAGCTTTTTGTTCACTTGGATAGAAGTGTTGAAAAAGAACAGATCCTATCTGCTGAGTTTATATGAAAGCAAAGCGAAGTCCTTTGTCACCTTGCCAAAGGAATCTGCAGAATTCAAGGAGAAGTTTAAAGCCTTTGCCAACGAGATAATTTTGGAAGGTAAAGAGACTGAAGAAATCGCTACTCGACCTGTGATCTCAGATCGATACGATGAAGCACTTTGGATACAAGTTGGATTTGTGTTCAGGTATTGGCTTGATGATAGATCCCCAAGATTCGAAAAAACTGACGCGGCAATAGAAAAGTCAGTGAATCTAGGATTTGACCTAATGGGAAAAAGTGCGCTGGATTCATTTCTTGACTTCGCAAAATTCATGTATCAGTCTAAATAAACCATGATAGATAACTTAGACGAGCAACAGGCAATCCCTGTCTCGAAAGTGCAACGTGCTGCCAAATTCATATCTACAGGAGCAAAAGTAGGAGGGAATTACGTGAAGCATTACGCCAAAAAAATGGTGAATCCCGGGATGGATAAGGAGGAGCTTCACATGAATAATGCTACGGATATTTATTCTTCCCTTAGCCAGCTGAAAGGTTCTGCGCTGAAAGTGGCTCAGATGATGTCCATGGACAAGAATCTTTTGCCTAGAGCCTATCAGGATAAATTCACCATGGCGCAGTATTCGGCACCGCCTTTATCTTATCCTTTGGTGGTAAAGACTTTCCAGAAATATTTCAGCAAAACGCCAGATCAGGTCTTTGATACATTTACCCGATCAGCTGTGAATGCAGCTTCTATTGGACAGGTTCATCAAGCTACTTTGGGGGATAAAACCTTGGCAGTGAAAATCCAATATCCTGGAATTGCTGATTCAGTCAGTTCAGATTTGAGACTCGTGCGCCCTTTTGCTTTGCGTTTATTGAATATGAATGAAAAGGAACTGGATCATTACATGTCCGAAGTGGAGGAGAAGCTTCTCGAGGAAACGGATTATGTGTTGGAAGTACGCCGATCTAGAGAGATTTCGGGGGAATGTAGTCATATCCCAAATTTGAAATTCCCTACTTATTACGATGAACTCAGTGCAGAGCGGATCATCACGATGGACTGGATCGAAGGAGCGCATATGAAGGAATGGCTGGAAACCAATCCAAGTCAGAAGTCAAGAAATCAGATTGGACAGGCACTTTGGGATTTTTACCATCATCAGGTTCATAATCTCAAGACGGTACATGCCGATCCACATCCTGGGAATTTCATCATTCAGGAAAATGATCAATTGGGGATCATAGATTTCGGCTGTGTGAAAGTGATTCCAGAGGACTTCTATCAAGGCTATTTTGCATTGATCAAAAAGAATTTGTTGATCAATAGCAATGAGTTGGATCAGGTGTTCTTTGATCTGGAATTCATCTCGGACAAGGACTCGCCGGATGAGCAGGAGTATTTCAAATCTGTCTTTAAAGAGATGATTTCTCTTTTAGGAAAGCCTTTCCATGTAGAGAAGTTTGACTTTTCGGATGACGGGTTCTTCGAGCGAATTTTCGAATTAGGGGATCGTGTTTCTAATGATAAGCAATTCAAAAAGTCCAATCAGGCACGTGGATCTAAGCATGGTCTGTATGTAAACAGAACCTATTTTGGTTTGTATAATCTGCTAAATCAGCTACAGGCCGAAGTGGTGACTACGAAGCCGGAGTGGTTGGAGTGATTATATTGATGGAAGACGGATGACCGATGACCGAAGTTTGGGCCATTTTGGATTTTGACATTTCCTGTTTTAGTTTAACTTTAATAACATGGGACAAGTTATAATACCTTCACTAAAAGTTATTGAGAGTGATTTGGAGTATCATGCTTCACTGGAATTGATAAAAGATATAATAAATAGTGGAGTGGAGGCAAACTCAGATGAAGAGAATTATCTGGAAGTTCTTTCCATATTGATAGAGAAATATGAAGAAGAAAAAGGATATAAAGTAGAGAACTCCAATGCTGATTCTATTGAAGTTTTAAGCTACTACCTTTCAGAAAATGGCTTGCAACAAAAGGATCTTGTACCAGTTTTAGGCCCAGCCAGCAGAGTCTCCAAAATAATGAATCGAAAAAGGAGACTAAGTCTAAAGCAAATCAAAAACCTGAATCAAGCTTATCATATTCCAGTAGCATTACTGCTAGATTAAATCAAAAAAAAGGAAGCAAAACGCTCCCCTTTTTTTTATTGGTTTATTTTCCTGAGTAAGTGACCCGATAGATAACGCCAGCCATATCGTCGGAAATCAATAGACTTCCATCTTTCATCTCCTGCACATCGACAGGACGTCCCCAGGCTTCCTGAGCTTCCTCATCCAACCATCCTGAAGCAAACACTTTTTCTCCTGAGGCCTTAGATCCATCTACATTCAAAGAGCTAAGAACATACCCGGATTTCTTACTACGGTTCCAAGAGCCATGCTTAGCGATAATCACTTGGTTTCGGTATTCAGAAGGGAACATGTCGCCTTCATAGAACCTCATTCCTAATGGAGCTACGTGAGCACCTAGTTTTGCAGCAGGAGCGATATAATCACTTTGGACTCCACCTTTACCGCCAAACTCAGGGTCTTTCACACTTCCTTCATGCCAGTATGGGTAACCAAAGTGCTGACCAGCTTCAGTGATATGATTCAACTCACAATTTGGCACATCGTCTCCCATCATGTCACGGCCATTGTCTGTAAACCACATATCACCGGTTTTCGGATCCCAGTCGAATCCCACAGAGTTTCTCACTCCATGTGCTACTATCTCTGGAGTTGGGTTTGGAGAGTCCACATCCAAGCGTGTGATGGATGCAAAGATTTCATTCTCTGACTCACAGATATTGCAGGGTGCACCAATTGGCACATAAAGCATTCCGTCAGGACCAAAGGCAATGAATTTCCAGCCATGATGATTTTCTGTAGGATAGCCATCGTAGACCACCTCATAGGTTGGGTTGTTCAGATTGTTCTTGATGTCTTTGAATCGAATGATTCTACTTACCTCGGCGACATAGAGATCGCCACCTTTATAGGCAACCCCGTTTGGCATTTGCAGATCTTCAGCTAGGGTGTATTTAGTGTCAGCTTTTCCGTCACCATCTTCATCAATGACTGCATAGACGTTTCCTTCCTGTCTACTTCCCACGAAAACAATCCCGTCTTCAGAGATTGTCATCTCGCGGGCATTCGGAATGTCTGCTGCCCACACTTCTATTTTGAAATTTTCGGGAAGCTTGATTTTGTCAAGTTTTACATCTGCTTTTGCATCACTGATATTTCTCTTATTTGCACTGTTAGGTGTTTTAATGTTCTGAGCATCAGCTTTTTGATTTTGTCCACAACCGAAAGTAAATAGGGTGATTCCGATTCCTAAAGCGACAGATATCTTGGATAAATATTTCATAATTGGTTGTTTCATTTGTATACTAAGTTAAGAAACATTCAGAATGTTTGGGTTTGAAAAGGTTATGAGCAGGTTAATGGTTAATTTTGCGGAATGTTATCGATTTCATAACATTCCCTCTTGTTTTTTCGGGGAAAAACCCTTAAATTTGGATTTAAATGCACTTTTGGTTTAGGTTTACTTTAATTTTACTGTACACTATACCATACACCATAGTAATTTATACACTATTCTGTACACCAAAAGCAACTGTAATTACACCTTCTAACATCTTACTAAATGCAAACTTTATTCTACATCAAAACAGCTAATGCCAAACCCACTGCTAAGAATTCAGTAGTGCTTAGATTCACTTTAGCTGAAACTGGAAAACCATTAGTAAGGGGACTAGGTATTAGTTGTACCCTTCAAGATTGGGATAAGAAAACACAAAGAATCTTAAAATCTCATGAAGACCATGAAAGGTTTAATGCCAAGTTAGAATTCATCACCAAAGAACTAAAGGACATTGAAAAAGTAACAGATGTAAAGGCTGAAGATATTGACAAGATAGTAGAGGCTTCTATTAAGGGGGTTACGCTTCAGGAACTAGAAGATAAAAGCAGTTTGCTTACAGAAATGCTAGAGAATCAGTATCAGGATAGAAAGGATAGTCCAGCCTTTTCTAGTCACTCTAAAAGAAAGCTGATTTCAGTAAAGAATTCCTTGGAAAAGTTTGAAGCCAAAATGAAATATCAGATAAGTGCTGATAGTTTAAATAAAAGCACCCTGTCAATTCAGAATGATTTAGTGAAATATTTTAGAGGTTTAGGGAATAAAGACAGTTCAATCAAGGACTATTTAGGTACTTACAATGCTGCTATCAATTATCACTGTAAATTAACAGGTAATACAATCAAGACTTTTTCTAAAAGAGATTCGAAGTGGGATAGGAGTAAAAAACAAATAATTGCACTCAATACAGAAGAACTTAAAAGACTCTATGAATTCGTTTTCAATCCTGAACCTGATAAGATTAAAACTACTCCTGCTGAATTAAGAAACATGAAGTATTTCCTTTTCAGATGTTTCTGTGGTATGAGAATAGGGGATATGAACGCAAAAAACATCAATAAAAAGAGCTTGAAAAAGGATGCTAAAACCTTCAAATACTTTCAAGATAAGGGCGTTAAGTCCGCTACTGTATTCTGTATAGGTTCTTACCTTTATGATATCGCAGATTCACTTGGTTGGGACTTTCCAAATTTCACTACCAATTCAGCTTTATTCTCATATTCTACTAATGAAACTGAAGCCGTTAGAAAGCACCTTAGACATCTGTATAAGGATGATTCTAGGCAAATAGAGCATATTAGTGAGAGTGGATATCATTTTACAAATCTATCTGATGAAGTAACTACCCACACTTCACGAAAAACTTTCGCTCACTTACTTTATAGCATCACAAAGGATGTTATGCTAGTAAAGAAGCAGCTAGGACACACCAAAATAGAAACTACTATGAAATACCTAGACTTTGATATCAGCGGTGATTCAATGGATTTAAAGCACGTAAACCTAGGATTCTAGAAACTAATCCTTAAATTAGTCTAAAGGTTGCTACCCTGTTAAAACTTAACGCCAAGAGCCTACCAGAGAGATCTGGTAGGCTTTTTAATAGCTTATTATAAAAATGTAAACCATTTATAACAAAAAAAAGGGTGAATCAAGTGCATTTCTTAACTTAGCTCTTAAGCCTCTAAAAACAATCAGTATTTGAAAGGGGAGCATATATCTTAGGAAATAAACAAAAAAATCTTTGTAGGCGAAATAGGTTTGAAGTTTTTCATACTTTGACCTAAGTAATTAAAAGGTCGAAAAATAGACACATCATAGATAAAATTGAGTAAAATTATAATGGCAAAAAAGGAAGTACTTACCGATTTATGGGTATATGAATTGCTGAAAGAGGCAAATATTGATTTACACCCACAAGGAAGCAACATCTTAGAGATTAATACTGCTTTAAAATCAGCATCTAAATCTGGTTCAGGTAAAGTTGGTTTTCCTGAATATTGCGGTGTAATTAAAGACTTTCTATTAATAGTAGAAAATAAAGCTGATGTGTCACAGCATTTAAAAAGAAATGATAGAGGTGTTATATGCAATGAAATTAAAAACATAAAAAACTATGCGATTAATGGTGCATTATTTTATGGTAAACATTTAGCAAAAAACACTTCTTATAAAAAGGTTATTGCATTTGGCATATCTGGAAACGAGAAAAGGCATAGAATAACACCTATATTTATTGATGAAAGAGGAGGTTATAAAGAACTTGAAGATGTGGAAACTTTTACACTTTTCAATACTAAAAATATTGATGAGTATTATATAAAAAACATACTTAAGGAACAAACTTCAGAAGATAAGACTACAGAAGAAATTTTAAAAGATGCCAAAAAACTTCATGAAGATTTCCGAAATTATGGCAGTATTCAAGATACAGATAAACCACTAATTGTTTCAGGTATTCTCTTAGCTTTAAGAGAAATGGAATTTAAAGGTTTTAGTATAGATAGTCTTGTTGGTGATGAAACCAATACAGATGGTGAAAAGATATATGAAGCAATTGAGAAGAATTTAAAAAGAGTGAATGTTTCACCTCAAGTAAAAAAAGACAAGTTGTTAAGTCAATTTTTAGTAATTAAAGATACTAAGGCAATTAATGAAATAAATGTAAATTTAAAAAAGACACCATTAAGACATTATACAGAGTTTTTGTTCAATAATATATATAGAAATATAAAGTATATTCAATCATCCGAAGATTATTTAGGAAGATTTTATGGTGAATTTATGTCATACTCTGGTGGGGATGGGCAATCACTTGGTATTGTTTTAACACCTACACATATCACTGATCTGTTTTGTGATTTAGCTGAATTAAAACAAACAGATTCGATATTAGACCCTTGCTGTGGTACAGCGGGATTTTTAATAGCAGGAATGCACAATATGTTGCAAAAAACTGACAATCCTGAAGAACAAAAACAAATAAGAAAAGATCAGTTACATGGTTTAGAATTACAACCATATATGTTTACAATATCAACCACTAACATGATTTTAAGAGGTGATGGAAAAAGTAATTTAGAACAAGAAGATTTTCTAAAGTTTAATCCTTCACAATTGCAAGAAAAAGGCTGTACAGTTGGAATGATGAACCCACCCTATTCAATGGGCAATAAGACCAATCCTAGCTTATATGAGATTAATTTTACTGAACACTTACTGAATTCTATAGTGAAAGACGGTAAAGTGATTGTAATTGTACCGCAATCTTCAATGACAGGTAAAACCAAAGAAGAGCAAGCAATTAAAAATAACATTTTAAAATATCATACTCTAGAAGGTGTGATATCATTAAATAAAAATACATTTTATGGCGTTGGCACCAACCCATGTATAGCTGTATTTACTACAGGAATTCCACATTATAAAGAAAAGGTTGTAAAGTTTATTAACTTCGAAAATGATGGATTTGAAGTACAAAAGCATAGAGGATTGGTAGAGACAATGGGGGCGAAAGATAAAAGACAACATCTACTTGATGTATGGTTTAATCGAATTGAATCCGAAACAAAGTTTTGCGTCAAAACGAAAATTGAAGCAGAGGATGAATGGTTGCATTCATTTTATTACTTCAATGATGAAATTCCAAAACCTGAAGATTTTGAGCAAACAATCTCAGATTATCTTACTTTTGAATTTAGTATAGTAATGCAAGGAAAAGAATATTTATTATCAGGTAAATAAGGAATAATGGACTTATCAACTATTAAATGGGTCGAATATAATTTAAATGAAGTTTTTCAAGAAATTGAACGAGGGAAGCGAATAAAAAAAGGTGATCATATAGCTGGAATTATTCCTTATATATCTTCTACATCTTTAAACAATGGTGTTGATGCATTTATAGGTAACATCGAAAAAGTAAAATTTTTTGAGAATTGTTTAACAATTGCTAATAGTGGTAGTGTTGGTGCAACTTTCTACCAACCATATCAATTTATTCCAAGTGATCATGTTACTAAATTGGAAAACAAAGCTTTTAGCAAGTATATTTACCTCTTTATATCAACTATTACTAAAAGGTTAAATGAAAAATATAGTTTTAATAGAGAGATTAATGATAAAAGAATTCATAGAGAAAAAATAATACTTCCTGCCAATGAAAAAGGGCAACCTGATTATATTTTCATGGAGAATTACATGAGATTTAGAGAAAAGGAAAAAATTGATAATGTCAGGAAGTTTATAGCCAAAAGAATAGAAATATTAGAGAGTAATGTTGAAGTAAATCCTCTCTCATATAAGGAATGGAAATGTTTTGAAATAGGAAAATTATTCACCTTGGTTCCTGGGAAATCGAAAGGATTAAATCACTTACAGAAATGTAGTTCAGGGATAAATTATTTAGGTGCGACAAATACGAATAATGGTGTTTTAGCATTTGTATCTAAAGAGGGAAATGAAAGAATGATACAAAAGGGAAATTCTATTGCATTTATTAGAAATGGGGAAGGTTCAATGGGATATTCTATTTACAAAGCAGAAGATTTTATTGCTACATCCGATATTTCCGTTGGTTATTCAAAGCATTTAAATAGAGAAATTGGCCTATTTATTACAACAATTGCTGATCGAATTAGAGGTAAGTATAATTTTGGATATAAAAGAAGCGATACAAGGTTGAAAAAGGAAAGGATACAATTGCCAGTTAATATAGATGGTGATCCTGATTATGATTATATGACCAAATTTATTAAGAAGCTAGAATATCAAAAACTATCAAATTATTTGAAAAGTAAAAGTTTAGATAATTATTAATTTTATCTGCAATATTGCTATCTAAATCAATGTTCAGCAATATGTCAATTAATCTGCTCTTAGTAATTCTGTTGCTTATCAAGCCTTAGTTTTTATTAGCTCTAATTACCTTCTCTATCCTACAGCCCTTTAATAGTTCACAAACATTTCTGAAATTGTCGGGGACTAATCAAGCCATCAATTAACAGCCTAGTAACACACTCACACTAATATAGGGTTAATATATAGTAACTGCCATAAACACCTATAAAGGTACACCTTTGCTTTAAACTAAGACTTCCAGACAAAGCACGCCAAATTCCAAATCAAACCCACCCCAAATCCCGAAATCGCCAAATTTCACCCAAAACCACCCTAAATCCCAATTTTTCAAAATCCAGCCTCAAAACACCCTTAAATCAAATTACAATAAAATAAGCAATACAAGACACTTTATATTCCTAATATAAAGAAACAAGGCTTAAAGTATGTCTATATACTATGTTTGCTCATTCATGAAAATAATTAACTAAATATTTGTTTATAGGATTGGAATGAATTACTTTTGTACATATCAAAAATAAAACATTGTTAGTTAGTGAAATAGATTAAGGGAGCTGGTTACTCCCTCTATTTTAAATCAAAAGATTACATTTTTTATTAATGCTTCTAACTACAAGATTTTAGAAAAACACACTAATAATAAAGAACAATAAAGCAAAGAGCATCCAGCTCTTTTATTTTTAAATAAAAAGTTACATTTTTTCTAAGGTAACCCTAAAAGAATAACATTTTCCTACAATTTTTTGTAATCACCTTTTTAATCTAATCACAATGACAGCAACATCAATTCAAATTCTATCAAAGACAATCTATTTAAGTGAAGCACTTAATAATACACTTCCTAAAAACTGCTTATTCAATAAAGGTAAAGTTGGTGCAGGTGGTACTACTATAGCTCTTACAAGCGAAGAAGATTATATAATTGCAGTCCCTTATGTGGCACTTATTCAGAATAAGGTAGAGCAATCAAAAGATAATGACCTTTACCCATACAAAATCCTTGGTGTATATGGTGAAACTTCAAAGGCAGAAATTGAAGAATACTTGAAGTCTAACCATGTAAAGAAAATCATGGTGACTTATGACAGTCTGCCAAAGGTGGCTGAAGTAGCTGGTTTTGATATGAACCTCCTAATAGATGAATACCATCTATTATTCAAGCACTCAGTCTTTAGAGCAAAGGCAGTAAGAAACATTCTTGACAGCTTCAGTAAGTTCAAATCTTATTGCTTTATGACCGCTACTGAGCTAGAAGACACCTTTATTTTAGATGAATTGAAGGAGCTAGACAGAATTATTGCTGTGTGGGAAACTAGTCTGGAAGTAACAGTTAAGCCTGTAATAGCTAAGAATAGTGTTATGAAGACTACAGCAGGCGTAATTGATAAATTCTTAAATGGTCAAATTGAAGGCAATGCTTACTTCTTCCTGAATAGTGTTTCTATGATTGAAAAGCTGGTTGCTACTTGTAAGCTGAATGATGAGAATTGCAGGGTAATCTACAGCAAGTACAATCCTAAGAAGCTAACAGTCACCAATGGCTTTTCTACTGATAAACCAAAGAAGATAAACCTGATCACTTCTACTGCCTTTGAAGGTGCTGATTTCTATGATTTAGATGCTAAGCTTTTTGTGGTAAGCTGTCCCTCTAATGCAAACACCCTAGTTTCAATTGAAACGGATCTAAACCAGATTGCAGGACGTATAAGAAACACCAAGTACATTGATACAATCATTCACATCTTCAAACATACCAGATATTCAGATTTGACTTATGAAGAGTACCTAGCAGAATATGAAGCTACAATAAATCGACAGGGTATTTATACTGAAGGTATTAACAGCTTACCAGAAGAAGCTAAATTTGAACATGTAAAAGCCTATAGCCTACCTTCTAAGCAATCAGATAGCTTTGAAAGCGATCATGAATTAAATCCTAGCTTCTACTATCTGGACAATGGAGTTATCAAGTTTGACCACAATAAGCATAAGCTTGACCTGTACAATTACAAAGTCACTAGAGGCATTTATACCAGTAAAGTGAATCTAGGTACTGAGTACATTAACGCTGGATTCAGGTTAAAGGGCTTCTACCAAGATGACACTGATTTGAAGATTATCAAAGCTGGGAACAACTTTAGAGACACTGTAGAGCTATTAGAAGCTATTTGGGATGATCATTATAACCTTTGCCGTCTTAATGTCATTAATGCTGCCTATGCAGTTTATCCATTCCTTGGTGAAGCAATCAAGCAATTAGGGTTTGATAAGATGCGCAAAATGCAATATGTAATAGCTCAAATAAAAAGAAAACTGGTAGCTGGTGATTCTAACACTAGAGATAGCATCAAAATTTTGATGTCTTTAAGGCTAAACAGCTGCATTAGAAATGGTGATTTCATAGCTTCTAATAAGCTGAAAGTGATTTTACAAGGTGTTCATACTGAATTAGATATAAGCAAAAAAGCTAAGGCTACTGACATTCTTAAGTACTATGATGCCAAAAAGACCAAAAAGAATATCAATGGTAATACCACTGATGGGTTTATCATTTTAAAAGAAAAATATATCTTAAAATAAGCATGAAAGGAGTTCCAAATTGAGAACTCTTTTCATGAATATTTGCCGAGATATTAATCCCCCCACAGGTTAACGGTTCTCGCATTAAATGGCACTACTTTACTTACAAAAGTATCCCTTATTTCATTTATATGCTTTAAATCATCATCGGAATAAACACCAATATAAATGCTCCATAACCGTTCTGGAATCTTTCTTCCATTTTTTGATGCAATGTTTAATGCATCAATAATATGTGTATCATAATCACCAAAATTAAACCCAAAAGTCACTAATGATCCTTCAATATTACACAATCTATCATAGCAAAATGAGAGATATTTATTGTGCATAATATGTGTCAATTTTTCATACCCATTACCCGCAGTAACAAAAATAGGATATTCTTTTTTATCAATTCTATCCTTAACATTTTGAAGTAAATAGTGTTCATTATCATATTCAACTTTCATAATAGTTACTCCTGTATCAAAGATTGGGAGGGTTCCATGTAAATAGTGTACGCTCTGTGTATCTTTGTATTTGCCCCAACGTAATTCTGAATATTCCATATCCTCTGGTGCTATAAAGTGTTCATCATCTAAGACAGTTAGAAGATCCCGTCCAAAGCCATCTACAGCATTTTCTGCCTTATTTCTCATTAATACCCAATATAGTAAAAGGTCATAATTCGTAGAAAAAACAAGGCCTTCTTGATCAATATATTCTTTTAAAAAATTATTGCAAGAAATACTTTTTTCCTCTGGGATTTTAAAAACATGTTCAGGATGAAGCTCCTTTACAGCATCAATCAAACTGCTTTTCAATTTATCAATAGTATCCTTAATTTTAGGAACTAGAGTTGGATCGTCACTAAAAATCTCTGCTATTTCACAGAAATTATCTAGCTGCTTCATGATTAACTCAAAGTTCTTTGTGTTTAATTTCTCAAACAAACTATTTATTAATGGATCTCCTGTTCTTTCTATAAAATCACTTAGAGCATTGTATGAAAAAATTTTATGATCATATGACATGCTGAATCCATTTCCAAACAACAAATGCTTCTTTCGTCTTTTCTTTTTCAAAGTATCTAATACTTCTTGATAAGTTGGTAACTTGTCTATTTCCATTTTGGTTTATTGAAGTTAATTGACTGTAATTAAAGGCTTTGTAATCCAAATCAATGATTTAGAGGAATCAAGTTCAATGAATTCTTATACCTTGAACCAATTACGAAATGAATTATTAATGGCGCAATACCCTGTACAGGGTATATTTTGCTTTTTTTCACAAATACTCATATTTTTTTTAGCCTAACACAAACCTTAAGGATTAGGTGAAGCAATTATTTATTTATATCTTTACAGATACTTTAACTTAACCCATAATATATATATAAATGACAAATTTTTTAGAATTAAAAGCTAAACTGATTAGCTTCATCAAATCAAACAAAAGAGTACTATTAAAAGCTCTTTTCCTCTTACAAATTATATTACTAATTCCAGTTACTATAGGTCTAACTTCGCTATCCATTACGGCATGGTTAAACCTTATAATAATCTATGCAGCTATCATATTTTTTAAAACTATCCTAATGACACTTACAGCTATTGGTAAGACAATTCAGGATTAACAGATACTATTTTTTCACTTTTACTTTTTTACTATGAACACTGAAACATACGACTATGTGCAGAAAATTGCCAAATCCATTAAGAACAAATCAGATGTAGAAGATGTAGCACAGGAAGTGCTTTTGATCCTACTGGAGAAGAATCTATTGGATAAGGAACTTACTGAAGGATTACAGAACTACATCAAAGGAATTGTATGGAACTACAGCACCACCCTTTACAATGACTTCAGGAAAGATACATTCCAGATTACGAGTACAGTAGACAACATTCCAGAATACACAGTAAGCACTACTTACCTATCTGACAGTCAGCAGTACAAAGAAACACTTCGAACCATCAAGGATTATGTCTTTAGAATCTACTACAGGAAGGGTAAAGCCATCACCAAATGGAGAGTATTCTACCTACAGCTGATCAACAATGACTACAAATATGTCAGTAAAAGATTAGGCTTGACTTACAAAACCTGTATTGAATACAACTATCAGGCACTGAAGGAGATTAAAAGCGAACTAGGAACACGGATCATTGACACCTTAAGTAAGATGAAATGAGATTGTAACAGGGACTAGTAAAAGCTAGTCCCTTTTTTATTGTTTGACTTGTACTTATAGGTATATAATCAATCAAAAATGAAATGATTTTGCTAGTGGATTGATAATTTTTTGGGGTACGGGGGTAAGCGATGAAATGAAGATTTCTCTATTAACCATCTCTATACAGTCAATCTTACACACATGCAGAATCCCTATAAGGCGGATACAGCCATTATAGGCTAAACACTATAGCTATGGGAAGAAATGCATTACCTGATGCAGTGAAAGCTGCAAAAGGCACTTTACAGCCATGTAGGGTGAATAAGAATAAACCACAAGTAGAAGCCATACCAGAAGGAACGAAAGTAGGAAAGATACCTGCACACCTGAATAAATATGGTAGGATCTTCTACAAAGACATGTTTGCCAGACTGACAGAAATGGGAGTCCTAAGCGAAAACGATTTAACAGGATTGGAATTAATGGCTTCAGAGTATGGAGTCTACATAGAAGCACAGCACAGATTAAAAGCTGAAGGGTATGTGATTGAAGGCACTAATAAGAATGGAGCTACTTACACCATGGTAAGCCCTTGGATGAATATTGCAGCCACCAAGCTTAAGCTATTAAATGGCATGATGTCTAAGTACGGACTCAATCCAAGTGACAGAGACAAAATAACCACTGTAAATCTAACTGATGATAAAGATGAATTAGAATCTTTTTTAAACTAATGAGGTGTGAGGCATACCATAGACTTTTTAAAAATCGACACCAAAAGATACTACTATGATGAAGCCACTGCTACCAAAGCTGTAGGATTTATTGAAAAGTTCTGCACCCATACGAAAGGTAAACTGGCAGGAAAGCCATACATCCTTCAGGACTGGGAAAAGGAATTTATCTCTAATCTGTTTGGCTGGAAAGTTAAGGCTACTGGCTTAAGGAAGTACACAGAAGCATTTTTGCAGATACCAAGAAAGAACAGTAAGACTACCCTATCTGCTGCCATTTCTATTTATATGCTGGTAGGTGATGGTGAAATCGGTGGTGAATTAGTAGCAGGTGCATCTACCAGAGACCAAGCCAGAATCAGCTTTGACATTATTTCTGGAATGGTTCGCAACAATCCCACACTGAATAAGAATCTAATCACCTTAAGAAGCAGTGTAGAATTCAAAAAGAATGATTCATTTTTTAAAGTGGTTTCTTCTGAAGCAGGTGGTATTCATGGTGCTAACCTGAATTTTGCTTTAGTGGATGAATACCATGTACACAAAAACAGTGATTTGTATGATGTACTGAAGACTTCTATGGGAGCTAGAGAGCAGCCATTACTGCTTACAATTACTACAGCTGGAAATGATAGAACCAGTCCCTGCTATCAGCTCTATGATTACAGTAAGAAGATTCTGGAAGGGATCATAAAAGATGAAACCTTTCTGCCTGTGGTTTATGAGGCTATCGATTATGAAGACATTAACAAGCTACTAAGCATAGAGAATGTCAAGCTGGCTAATCCTTCTTTTGGTAAGTCTATCAGAGAATCCTATTTAAAAGAACAGATAGCCAAAGCTAAACAGATGCCTAGCTACCTGAATACCTTTAAGCAATTGCATTTGAATATCTGGGTGGACAGTGCTGAAAGTTGGATTAACAATACTGACTGGATGCTCAATAAAGTTGACTACAGTGAAGAAGACCTTTTTGGTTTAGAATGTTGGGCTGGTTTGGATCTGGCAAATAACAGAGATTTAAATTCACTGGTACTACTTTTTCCTTTACCAGACGGGACTTTTAAAACGCTTAATTATACCTTCATACCTTATGAATCTGCACAGCGCAAAGACAACATAGCAGCAGGTAAAGCTTTTCTAGGATGGGCAAACAACAAAAGTAATTACCTTTACCTGACTGATAAAAGAGGTAGAGACGATGATTTTATATTCAATAAGATTCTAGACCTATCTGAAAAATTCATCATTAGAAACATAGCCTATGATAGATGGGGTGCTGATCAGATAGTTGCCAAATTAGAGGCTGAAGGGTTTACTTTTGCTTCATTTGGACAGGGATACAAATCACAGTCTCCAGCGATAAAGAAGACTGAAACCTTGGTAGTAGATGAGCTTTTAAAGCACAATGACAACCCAATTCTTAAATGGTGCATGTCCAATGTCAAGATAGTAAAAGATGATGCTGGTAATGTCAAACTGAGTAAAGAACGGAGTAAGGAAAAGATTGATGCTATAGTAGCTTTAGTGATGGCTGTAGGCCAATGGGATAAGGATATGGCACAGGAAATTGAAGATGAATTGAATTCCTATAGCCCTTATCATAATGGTGGTTTCTTTACTGTGTAATTCAAAAACCTTGATTTTTTTAACTGTAACCTTCTAGCTCTAGAGGGTTATTTTTTGCCTGATCTGAATTGATTGGAATCTAATTAAAGGTAAAAACATGTATGGATTTAAAAACTTAACAGAACTATCCAACTGCCTTTTCAAATCTGTAGATACTGTACTAATAGCTAAATACTTAATCCCATTTTTTCTGATAGTGGACTCATTTTTTACATGGCTATTTGTCAGCACAGGTGGCATTTACTTTTTAATGATCCTGTTTGTAATTGACTTTTTAACAGGAATTGCCAAAGCAACTTACTACAGCCTAAAAATCAAAAAGCTAAAGCAGCAAGGTTTGGAAACACCCATAGAATTTGAAGACAGAAAGCTAGTCAGCAAAAAGTTTCCACGGTTCTTAATCACCATGCTTTGTAGTGTGATGCTACTGGCATTGCTTCAATTTGCTGGAGTTTATTCACTGGTATTTATTCCATTGTATTCAATATTCTACGCAGTATTTGTTGGACAGAATCTTATTTCCATCACTGAAAACTTATCAGAAGTAGGTGTAGTAAGTGCCAAAATAGTAAGCAAGCTGAAGCAGAAAATCACAGACATACTGGATAAGTAAAAGTCTGTGGCAGTTGACCTACTATTAATTATGCATAAAGAATATGAACATAAAACATTTTTTAGGAATAGAGAAAAAGCTCTACATCCCTTCTGTAATCTCATTGGATGAAATTGGACTGGGTGAAGATGTAACAGATAAAGCTTTGACTATTGCCTCATTTTGGAAAGGCGTTAACATAATCAGTAATAGTGTAGCCTCCTTTCCTTTTCGGGTTTATAGGGATAAACAGGTAATCAAGGAAAATGAACTCTACTACCTGCTGAAGCACAAGCCCAATGAATTTCAAACCAGCTTTGAATTCTTCAATACTATGATTCTGATCATGCTATTAAAGGGAAATGCTTTTGCACTCATTACCAGAAATGAAAGTGGTGATGTACAATCACTGGATATCATCAATTACAGCACTGTAGAAGCTATCATGGCTAATGGCAAGCTGTATTTCAAGTTTGATGATAAAGGTGATAAGACCATTTTAAACAGTGATTTGATTCACTTTAAGAATGTCGGTGCAGGTTTTCTTGGTGAAGATCTGGTAAGCAATTTCAAAAAGAACATTCAGATAAATGTGAACAGTACCGACTACACCAACAAAGTGTACACAGGTGAAGCTGCTTCTGTCAGAGGTACTATTACCTATGATAAAGCACTTAATGACAAGCAGAAGGAAGTGATGAGAAAGGAGCTTTCCAGTAATTTTTCTGGAAGCAATGGTAAGAGAATCCTATTTCTAGAAGATGGGATGCAGTTGAACAACATTAATCTAGATCCATCACAAACACAATTTTTAGAAAGCAGGGAGTTTGAAACACAGGAAATAGCAAACATGCTAAACCTACCTCCATTTATGCTTAAGTCAGAAAGGAATACTTCCAGCGGTATTGAACAGGATAACATCCATTTCTACCAGACTTCATTAATGCCATTAGTCACCAAGATTGAGCAGGAAATTCAAGCTAAGCTTTTCACCAAGAAAGAAACCATGGAAGGCTACTATGTCAAAGCCAGTGTCAATGCACTTTTAAGAGGTGACAGTAAAGCCAGAGGTGAATTCTACAAATCACTATTCTATTTGGGTGCAATATCACCTGAAGAAATCAGAGAGCTAGAAGATATGTCAGATGTAATCAATGGTGAAACCTACATCCAAGCTAATCTAATCCCTAAGAAGATTATCAATCGATTCTGGGACAGTAAAGCAGCATTAGACTATGCCAAGGAAAATGAGATTGAAGCGAAAATTAAAGAAGAATAACATGAACACATTGACTATAAAAAACACAAAAGAGGTAAGACTATTTGAGGACATTGAATTTAGGGCTGAAGATGAAGACGGTAAAAAATACATATCTGGCTATGCTTTAAAATTTGGAATGGAAAGTAAAGACCTAGGTGGATTCAGGGAAATCATAGAACCTAGCTCTTTAGATGGAGCAGATTTAAGTGATGTGGTAGCACTGTTTAATCACAACATGAATTATGTGCTGGCTAGAAAAAATGATACGGTGGACACCTTGCAATTAGTAGTAGATGAAACTGGCCTGTATTACAGATTTGAAGTAGATGAAGAAATCAGCTATGTGAAGGATCTGTATTTAAATATCAGAAAGGGAAATATCAATAAATCATCCTTTGCTTTTAGAATCAAAGAAGATGGCCAAACATGGACTAAAAGAGACAGCGATTATCTAAGGACTATCACAAGTTTTAAAGGGATCTATGATGTGTCACCTGTCACCAATCCTGCCTATGATAATACCGATAGTGCAGTAAGAGCATTTGAAGAATTTAAAGAATCCAACCCTATTCAAACTCCGAAAAAAGAGATAACCAACTTGAATGAATTGAAGCTGAAGTTAGCGATTGCCTAAGCAAAACACTTTTTAAAAGCTATTGATACCCATGTAATTAATAGTAAAAGAATTAAAATTTTTAAATATATGAAGAACAGTATTGAATTAAGAAAACAATTAAAAGCAGTAGAAACTGAAATGACTTCTCTATTGGATGTTGCTAAAACTGAAGACAGAAATTTGAATGACATAGAACAAACTGACTTTGATACCAAGTTTGAAAAGGTAGAAGCTCTGAAAAGAAGCATTGAATCTGCTGAAAAAGTAGAAGCATTTGAAGCCAGACAAGCAGCTAATACAGGTGTATCTGTACCAAGTATCTCTACAGGTAAAACTGAAAAGTACTCACTTTTAGGACACATTGAAGCAGTAAGAAAAGGTAAGGTAGAAGGCATTTTTGCTGAAGCACAAGCACAGGGAGAAAAGGAATTGAGAGAAGCAGGTGTGGCTATTAATAGCAATGCTGCTTACATCCCTTCTGATTATGCCAGAGCATTTAGCGTTACTGGTGATTCAGGTGCAAAAGGTGGAAACACAGTAGCTACAGAAACTACTGGTATCATCGAATCCTTATTTGAAGGTTCACTTTTAGATAAATTGGGTGCCACCAAAATGTTAGGACTGGTAGGAAATGTAAACATGCCTAAAGGTGGAAAAGTGGTTTCTACATGGGAATCTGAAAATTCTGCTGTAGCTGCTTCAGATCATAATCTAGGTGTGATTGCTTTGTCTCCAAACAGATTAGCCACTAGAATGATTGTTTCAAATCAGTTGCTAGTGCAGACTTCAGGAAGTGTAGAATCCTACCTTAGAAAAGAAATTGAAAAGTCTATCCAGAAAGCATTGGATGAAAAGTATATCGCTAATCTTTTAGCTGCTTCTGACACACAATCATTAGTAATGGGTACAAATGGTGCTGCTTTAACAGTAGCGAAAGTCCAGGAATTTTTAGAATTGGCAGGAAAAGCAGAAGCTGATTTATCAGTAGGTAAATACCTGATTAATTATGATATCTGGAGTGCATTAAAAGCACTTCCTAAAGCTTCTGGCTCTGATAAGTTTATGCTTGAAAACGGCTTGATTGACGGTGTGGATTATGTGGTATCCAATAGAGTACCTGCAAATCTTGTAAAAGGAACTGGTACTGATTTATCAGCTATGGCATTTGGTGACTTCTCTACAGCTATTGTAGCAGGATGGGGAGCAATTGAAATCTTGGTTGACCCATATACCGCTTCAGGAACTGGACAGACCATATTGAATCTAGGATCTTACTTTAGTCTGTCAGATTCACATTTTGAAGGCAAAGCAGTAGCAAAAGATATTATAGCCTAATAAGCTGATTGTTAGATAAAAAATGAAAAGGATGTGCTTACTAAAGCATGTCCTTTTTTTATATGCTGATTTTTTCATCCACCCCTATAATCCAGAATTGACAAGCGGGTAATTACCTATAAAGCAACTACCATGAATACATACCTAATAAGAATCAAAGTATGCGGTTTACAGTCAGGATACTTTTCAGGTGAAGAATTGACGGTTAACAAAACCCAATTAGACCGACTGAAAGAAACCAATACAGTAGAAATACTGCAAGAGATAAAGCCTATCACTAAAAGCACTCCTATTAAGAAGAAGTAATATGATAGCAAACCTAGTAAAGAAAACGAGTGAAACGATTGTAACGCTGGCAGAAGCTAAAGGACATTTGAGAATACTACATACCAATGAAGATTTTTATATAGACTCCTTACTTACTGTAATCACCACAGCCATAGAAAACAATCTGGATAAAGACTTGGTAGATACTTCTTACCAGTTGGGCATTTTTTCAAAGATTCAGGAAGGTGAAGAAATTTATTTTCCCAATGCACCCATTTATAATGTAACCAGTGTGGAAATCAAAGACAGTGATGAAGTAATCCCTGCTGAAAGCTACAGCTACACATTTACTGATGAGTACATCAAGTTTACTGCACTACCTGTATCATACACCAAGATTAATATCATCTATAAGAAAGGATTTGAATCCAGTGAAGATGTCCCTACACCAATCAAGCAAGCTGCACTGCTGATGCTATCAGACCTGTATTTATACAGAGGTTCTATCCTAGTTGGTAAATCAGTGATGGTGCTGGAGAAGTCAATAGAAGCACTATTGAGACCATACAAAAATGTAAAATTCATGTAACATGATAGAGCTAGGAGATTTTAGGTATTTATTCAAAGTCTACACCACCTCCAATGTAAAGGACGATGTAGGACAGGTATCAAGGCAGAAGGTTTTGCTTACCACTTTTTACGGTTCTAAAATGAACTGGCAGAACAGGCTTCAGTATGAAGGAAAGCAGTTAATAGAATCTGATATCATCATAGTTAAGACCTTTTATAATCCAGAAATCAGCATCAATGATTCTTTGGAAGATGAAGCAGGTAACAGCTATGAGATTAGAGGGATAAGAGAATTGGGATACCATGAATTCATGGAAATCACAGCACAATACAAATCCAATAGATCATGATTAATACCACCCTAAGTTTAAATGATGCTGCTTTGATGCGAAGATTGAGAGCCTTACCCACAGCTATTCAGGATAAGGTGATAGTAAAATCAGTTAGACATGGTGCTAATGTGATTAAGAAAGAAGCTAGGAAAAACACCCCCACAGATGATGGTGAACTCAAAGCCAGTGTCAAATCCATTAAAGCCAGAAAGTCTTCCAATCTGGGAAACTTTGTTTTTGTAGTAAAAGCCACTGCACCCCATGCACACCTGATAGAACTGGGAACTGATGAAAGAACATCTACCAGAGGTAAGAAGCTCACCTTTACAGGGAGAAACGGCAATACAATTTACATAGATAAAGTAGCAGGTGTGACTGCTGTACCCTTTCTGGGAAAAGCCTATGATGATAAAAAGAATGAGGTGATAGCGAAGTTTAAAGAACGGCTGCAAACTGAGTTAAGCAAATTTTAAAATGGAGAAATACATATACAACATATTAGAAGACAGTGCCGAACTGGAAGCCATCTTTGGTGACAATATTCAGGTACTTTCAGGAAAGAAGAATAAACTGCCAGTGATCCTTTACCAGCTATTTCAAGTAGGTACTGAAACGGCAAAAACCAAAGGAGAATTAAAAGGTGAATATGTGCTGAAGCTGCACCTATTTAGTGAAGACTATAAAGACATAATGGCTGCTTCTGATATCTGCAAAGCACTTTTTGATTTTCAGGAAATTGTAGATGAAGGTGAAGTGGTGATAGATTTAATCAAGTTTTTGAGGTATTCAAATGAGTACCAAGAGAAGGCAGAAGTGTTTAACAGAAGCTTGGAATTTTCAGTGGATGTGTATTGATGCAGTTTTAATTAAGTGTAAAAAAGACATTTAAATTTTAACGGTATGAATACAAATAATGGCAATAAAATATTGATCAAATTGGCTGATAATGCTTCTGGTTCTGGTACTCCTGTAGTGCTGGCAGGACAGACTTCAGGCTCTTTATCGATACAGAAAGAAATGTTGGAATACACAAGTAAAACCACAGTGGATGGTGACGGTGTACCAGTAAGACGATATATACCAACCAGAAGTACAAGCTCCATTTCAATCACTGCTTTAGAAGATCCTACTGGAACACTGGTAGCTTCTGAGATTTTAGAAATGTGCTACAAAGGCGTACCAGTAATTTTTGCAGTTGGTGATACTGCTATTGGTGCTGTAGTAGTAAGCGGAACAGGTTTCCTTTCACAATCTGACACTTCCTTTGATATGGATGCAGTGACTACTGGAAACTTTACTTTACAGGTAGACGGAGGATTGACATTTGATACTGTCAGTTCTTAAGTAAGAAATTTGTTTTGGTTTGTTTAGTGTGAGTAAGAGGTGCGGTCTATGGCTGCACCTTTTTTTATTGATAGACTGGTAATTATTGATAGACATTAAAACAATAAACTATCATGATTGAATACATCAAAATCAATACAGACAAACATCCTGTAAGAATCAACAGACGGGCTTTAATTTCCTTTGAGAAACAGACAGGACAGGGTATTAATTCTTTAGCCTCACTGGGTACAGACGGCCTAACCCAATTACTTTTTAAAGGCATGGAACAGGGCTACAAGTTTGAAGAAAAAGACTTTCCATTTACAAGCTATGAAGCATTTGAAGATGCTTTGGATGATATGCCTGTAGGTGAATTTTATGAAGAAGTTACACGGGTAATAGCAGCTTTTTTTCCGAAGGGGAGCAAGAAGTAAATCAAAACTCCCCTGATAGTTCTACTCTTAAAGATGGGCTTGAATTAGCAATAGAAGCTGGTTTAAGCCCTTTTGAGTATTACGAGCTTACACCCAAAGAATTTCAGGCAGTGCAAAATGCACATACCAGCAAAATGAAATTCGACTATGAGATAGCACGCTTCATTGGCTATCTGTCTATCAGACCTCATTTAGATAAAGCTGCTGCTACTAAAGGGATGCATGATCTGATAAAATTCCAATGGGATAAGGAGCAACCACACCACACTTACAAACCAATCACTACAGATGAATTCAAGGTAATGAGAGAGAAATTTAAACTATAATTATATGAGTAATACTTCAGCTATAAATGTACTTATAGGAGGTAACGCGACCCAGTTTTATCAAACTATCGGCGGTGTACAAAGAACATTAGGCAACCTGTCCAGAACCTTGGATGGAGTAGCCAAAAATATCAGCGCTTCTATTTCCCTGCCTTTAACCATCATGGGTACTATTGCTTCTACCCAGTTTGCAGAAGTAGAAAAAGGACTACGGGAAGTAAACAGTTTGCTAGGTCTTACAGGTGATGAAGGAGAAGCTTCATTTAAACAATTACAGGCTGGAGCAAAAGAGGTAAGTAAGGAGATTGGTTTACTTCAATCTGAAGTAGTCCCTGCTATGTATGATGCAATTTCTGCTGGAGTACCAAAGGACAATGTATTTGAATTTTTAAAAGTAGCTGGTAGAGCAGCCATAGGTGGAGTTACTGATATCAAGACTTCAGTAAACGGATTGACCACAGTAGTTAATGCATTTAACCTAGATTTTCAGAAAACAGGTGAAGTAGCAGACAGCATTTTTGCTGCTGTACAGGGAGGTAAAACCACCTTTGATGAAATGGCTAAAAGCCTATTTAATGTCGCTCCAGCAGCAGCTGCTGCTAATGTTACCTTTCAGGAAGTAAACGCTGCTATTGCTACACTTACTGCTGCTGGTACTCCTACTTCAGTAGCAACCACACAGATTAGAGCAGCATTGACTGGACTTCAAAAGCCATCTAAAGAACTGGATAAGATTTTTAGAGCATTGGGATTTACCAATGCACAGACAGCGATAGAATCAAAAGGATTAGGCTTTGCTTTAGAAGCTGTAAAAGCTGCTTCTGCTGGTAACAACGGAACACTTCAAACCTTATTAGGATCTACTGAAGCTGTAAGTGCCACCTTGGTTTTAGCAGGTACAAGTGCAGGTAAGTTTGCTGATGAATTAGACAGACAGGCTAAAAGTGCAGGTAGTGCCACTGCTGCTTCTGATGAAGTAAATAAGTCAAGAGCCAGAGGTTACGAACAGACAAAAGTACTGCTGTCCAATATCAGCCTGACTATAGGAGAATCATTAGCACCTTATGTGGATGTAGTCAATGGATTACTTCAGAAAACACTGGGAATTTTTGACAAGCTAAACCCTTCTGTAATTTCTATAGGTACTGGCTTTGGTGTAGTGCTGGCAATCATTCCACCCTTGATTGTAGGATTGGGACAGATCATAAAGATTGTTACCAGTAGTATCAACTCAATTAAAATACTGATACCGATACTATCAGGAATTTCTGCACCGGTGCTGGCTATAGCAGCTGCTGTAGGTGCTGCTGTATTTCTGATAATTACCTACTGGGATGAGATTAAAGCCTATTTCACTACAGGTGGTGGTGTAACTTTTCTGGATAGCCTGAAGCAATTATGGGATACTTCAATGAAGAATATTCAGGATGCTGTAGGTACGCTGGTAAAAGTGACTTCTGATTTATGGGATACCTACGGTGAAAGTATCACAGCTATTTTTTCATCTATAGGAAAGGTAATCATGAATTCATTGGGCAATGTGATTGAAGTGGTAAGTCTATCCATTAGAGGTTTGGCTACCATCTTTTCAGTTTTTGCCAAAGTAATCAGAGGTGATTTTAAAGGTGCTTTTGATTCAATAAAATCATTTGCTGTAGATGCATTCAGCACCATCACCAAAGTAATCCTATCATCATTTCAATCTGTACTGGGTGTAGCTGCTACTGTAGCTGAAAAGCTTGGATTCGAAACCATAGCGGACAGCATCACTAGTGCTTCTGATAGGCTTGATGTATTTAAAAGAAAGTTTACTGCTGTAGCAGAACTGGCTACCAGTGGTGATACAGCATTGGAAGTAAACACAGCTAATCCTGCACCCTATAATACTACAATTGAAACTTCTGAATCTGATTCAAACAATTCACTAGGTTCACTAAAGAAGACTGTAGAGGCAATCAAGCTGGTTAAAACTGAATTTGATATCACTAGTTCCTTTGCTGGTAAAAAGATAAACGAGATAGCAAAAGCGGTAATGGATGCAGGTATTGCCATGCATGAAGCAGTCAAGAGTGTTTCATTCTCCTTTGATGAATACATGAAATACTTCCATGATTTTCAGAATGGTACTTATGTAGCATTGGAAGGATTCATGGTTTTGGGGGATGGGATACAGGATGTTTTTGTAAACCTGCTGGAATCTGGAAAGCTATCCTTTCAGGGACTTTTCAAACAGATATCACTTTTTATAGCAAAGATGATTGGAGCTATAGCTGCTGCTGCAATTCTAAGTGTGTTGGTGTCTTCAATTTTTGGTGGTGCTTCTGCCATTGGATCAGCATTCAGTTTCGGTAATCTGGCAGCACAATTTTCTGGAGGCTTATTAGAATTTGGTGGTGGTAAAGCCGACGGTGGGAATGTGAATATGGGGACAGCCTACATGGTAGGTGAACGAGGTAGAGAAGTGTTTGTACCTACTCAGAATGGTACTATCATCCCTAATGACAAATTAGGCGGTGGTATAAACAAAGTAGAAATCATTGGAACCCTAACAGCTTCAGGTTCTGACTTGAAGTATGTGCTGGATAAGCAAAATAAAAGACGTTCCAACATCTAGTAAATCATGGCTTATAACACAAAATACAGAATCGAATTTTCAGATATAAATGGTAAGAATGTAACAGTAAACATCAAAAGCTTAAACTACCAGAATGAAGTTATCTATATAGATAAACTCTCTGACAGCCCTTTACAGGTAAAGGTGAATGGTGATGGACAGGATAAATACATCCCTTTTAAAACCAGTGAAGTGATTCTTTCCTTACTTTCAGAAATTGACTACCAGTACTTTGAATTCTCATCATTTGAAGAAAAGCAATATGTTTTAGATGTAGTCATTGAGGGAAACATTAAATGGAGTGGTTTTCTAGTACCTGACAATTACAGGGAAGCTTACGATACTGCACCCTATTACATAAGTATGGTAGCTACTGACTACTTAAGCACCTTAAGTGATTATGATTTCACTGATGCTGAAGACAGCTTTAATCTAGGCTTGATGAAGCCTATTGATATTATCCTGCTTTGCCTGAATAAACTGGAATTGAACATTGATTTATGGGATGCAGGCAATGTATTTCCTGAAGGTGGTACAGTGGATGAATCTGGACTGGCTCAATGCTATGTGGACACTTCCAAGTACATCAAAGGATTTGGTACGGAAACAGAAACACCTTCATCATGTAAAGAAGTGATGGAAGATATATTGGCTTGTTTTGGTTTAACCCTTTTCCAGAACAACGGACACTGGGAATTGAACAGCTTTGACAACTTCAGTAAAAGTTACTATGTCTATAATTTCGGTGGCTTCTTTTTAGAAAAGCTGGACAGTGATGTAATAAGACAGATTGATGATTCTGATTTATACCTAGTCAAGCAGGAAACAGAACTGGAAGTAGAAGGAGCTTATAGGAAAGTAAATCTGGTACACAACCTTGGTAGAAAGAATCTATCAGTAAGAGGTGGTGGTTTTACTGGCAATGATTGGATCAGTGATAATGAACACCGCTACTTTACTTACACGGGTTCAGGCGGTACATTCTCCAGAAGTGGTAACAGAGGTTACTTTTCAAAGCAGGTAGACAATACCACTTACACAGGTGAAGGTGGTGCAGCAAACACCAATGTATTGAATGCTGCAAAAGCTGATTACCTCACTATGACAGTACCATTCAGCAGATTACCCATTCCTCCAAAGAACATAGACTATCATTTAGATCTGGACTTTTTCACCCAACTGGAAATAGATTATACTAAACCACCCACTTTTGATGATCCTTCCTTTGATCATGAAACCTATGAAAACTACTTAGAACAGCAGACCACACAGTTTTTTAGTAATCTGGTTTATGGCTGCTTTTTTCAGGCAAAGATTGTAAACACTACTACAGGGATAACTTCCTATCACAGATTCAATCCTACTGGAATGGATGGTGAAAGTAATGTGCTTGATAATCGGTGGTCTTATGGTAGCACCTTTGATGATTGGGACAACTTCATCACAGATATGATTAATGAGTCTGGTAACATTGACCCACTTAAAGTAAAGAAGAAATACAATGAAGCAGATGGAAGTGCAGCACCTGCAAACTTCATCAATGATGATTACGAATACAGGCAACGGATGCAGCTTTATCAAAATACATCCAGCACTACAAAACTTATTAGGCCAACTGATGAAGGATACATTGAGCTGAAGATATCAGCACCTTACTTTTTTCAGGTACAGAATTATCATTCAGGTGTACCAACTGATTACCAGATAGACATCAATAGAGTCTACCAATACATTAGAAAGGTTGACTTCACCAATGAGGAATTCACAGAAAACAATTCTGAAGTAACTGTAACAGGTGACAATGACACCAACATTAGAATCTTTCCAGAAATAAAACTGAATCTGGGAGATGGTCATATCCTTAGTGTGAATAGCCTGTTTGATGAAGCTGGAAACACCTTTGACTACTGGGAAAGAAATGATGTAGAAACCAGCCTATTAGAACATACAGCCAATAAAATCATCAACCAGTATTCAGCACCATCCTTTAGATTAAGAGGTACAATTTTCACAAAAGACACCCCACTAAGCTTATCAGATGTAATCTACATCGAGAATCTGGACAAGTATTTTGTGGTCAACACAGACTGCTATGATGTATTGGAAGCACAGCATAAAGTGGAGCTGATTGAACTGCTTGGATATTCTGGATTTGGGAACAGGCAATTAAGCTGGATTAAGAAAATGGCAATATCACTAGTGGATAATGCAGATGGCTATGCAATCAATATCAATTATGAAGAAGACTAATTTTTAAAATATGGCAGTAGAATTAAAACAATTATGGGCAGGTGGGACTGAAGGAACTAGCACCACTATCAAAGCCAGAGTAGACTTAGGGAACGCTGAAACACTTACAAATACTTATAAAGTCTATGCTTTGCATTATAGCAAGGGTGACGAATTTGTAAAGATATATTGTAACAATGAACTGATACAGACAGTAACAGGTGCAAGTGGTAGCTTACCTTGGTTTCATAATGTACTGATAGGTGGTGATGAAGATAATTTTGTAGGCTACATGCCTGAAGTATATTTTATAAAGCTATCTGATACAGTAAGTTTTGCTGAATCAAACATCATTGACTACTGCAAATATCTGGGTGATAGATGGCTTCCTACTGGAACAGATATGAATGGTTATACTGTACAGGCTACAGCAGGGACTGCACCAACCTTTGGTACTGGTTATGTGACTGACTGGCTTCATTTTGATGAAACCACCATAGTAAATGATGGTTCGGGCAATGCTGATAACTGGAATGATAAAGCTGGTTATGGTGCTGCTGGTAATAAAATTGGTGTATATCAGAATGTGCCTAATTCAAACAAGCTTCCTATAGGAACTGTAAAAGGAAAAGGTGCTATTCACTTTACAGGTGACAATTACTTTAAAGCTTCTGTACAGAATGAAGGTGCTAATCAGGCAGGAGACCCAAACAGCTTGGTGATGTTTGTAGTGGCTAAATTTGATGACTTTGACAGTTCTTCTGGATATGGTCAATTACTGGTAGGAAATCAGACTAATGCAGGTGCTTGGAGTCCTGCAATACGGTTTAAGAAATATACAGGAGAAAACTTTTTAAGTACCAGGTTAAAGACGGGAACAGATTTTCAGTATCTGGAAGTACCAAGGGATAAAGTTTTGGGTATAGTTTACGGTGGCGGTGCTTCAAGTGCTTCTCTTAGAATTCTGTATTCCACGGATGAAACATTTACTACTGGTATTACCTATTCACCCTCATATACGATTACAGAAACTAATAAAGGTGCTGTACTCTATACTATAGAGGGGCTAGAAGCTGATTCTACCTACTACATTAAAGGTGAACTGGATTCAGTGATACAATCCCACACAGCGAAATTCAAAACCCTATCAGTAGAAACCCCTAAAGGCTTCAGCTTTATTTTTGGGAGTTGTAACCAGACAAACAGCAATCATATTATCTGGGATGCCATGCGTGAAAAGAATCCTGATATGTTCATTCATTTGGGAGATTTACATTACAATGACATTGCTTCACCCGACACTGATTTATTCAGAAATGCATTTAACAGCACAGTTGAACAGGACAAGCAAAAGCTTTTTTGGTCTAACCAATCAAACTACTACATGTGGGATGATCATGATTACGGAGCAAACAATTCAGATAAAGATTCACCATCAAGAGAAAATGCACTGGAATTCTATCTGTCAAATGTGCCTGTAAGAAACATAGTAGCAGACCCTGAAACCAATGGAATTTCCCAGTACTGGATAGTAGGTAGATGTTTATTCATTATGACTGATTGCAGAAGTAATAGAGATGATTGGATGATAGATACAGAAGATCCTGACAAGCAATTACTGGGAGCTTTTACGAAGCAGTGGTTTAAAGACTTGCTTCTATACTATAAGGGTAATACTGATTTGGATATCTGCTTTTGGATGAATCCTGTAGGCTGGACAGGTGAAATTGATAACCCTTATTCATGGACTTATGGAGTCACTACAGAAGTCTGGAGTGCCTATCTAGCTGAAAGAAGGGAATTAGCAAACTTCATGTACTATAACAATGTACCCAATGTGATTATCTGCAATGGTGACACACACCAAATAGCTATTGATGATGGTAGAAATAATTTCTACGCTACTGATTCAAATGGGGTACAAGTGTCAGCTAAAAATGTACCTAAGAATTTACAACATATGGTTATTGAATCTTCACCGTTTGACCGTGACCCTGATAGACAGGGTGGGCCATTCCAGATAGATGATAGTGATGATTCAGGTGGTGTGTATCCTGCTGGTAGTAATAATTTCACATTGGTTACTGTCAATGACCTTGGTAGTAACTGGATTGAAGTCACGGTGCAGCAGTACGGATTCTTTTCATTTTATGAAAGTGGAAATGAGCTTTACAAAGTCAGAGAGTTTAAAAAGCAGTATAATACTAGTAAAAGCTATACCAGTATTCCAGCACCTATTCCTTTTAAAACTCCATACAGATTAGACACAGGAACACATTTAGCACCAATAGAAAGTCATCCAGCTTATAGCGGTAAGATTAACATCACCTATCCTGAAACTCCTTTCAATAACATGTGGAGAGCCAATATCACTGGTTACTACACAGGTGAATTTGGTACTTTAACTTTTGCAAGACTTATCAGAAGAAGTGATACAGATACTGTAATTACTCAATATCAATTAAATCCATCTACAGGATATTTTAACCTAGTGCCATCTTCACCAAGTTCTGGGACTATAGTAGTGCAGATATGGGATACTGAGTACAATTTAATGATTGATGAATGGGTGAATGATTTTAATGATTCAAGCAAACTATCAAACCTGAGAATAGAGCGATATATCACTACTGACATTCCTTATTACACAGGTCAATCTATGCAAGCACCTGCCAATTTTGAATGGAAAATGGGATATCAGTACAATGAAGGTGTAGTGACTTATAGGCTTCACAATACTTTGACAGATGAAGATTTGGCTACTACTCCTGTAAAAACAGATTTACCGAGAAGCTTTTTAGTAGATGATAATGATGAAGAAGTAGAAGCCTCACCTTTTCCTAGTCGGGCTTACCTGTATGATATGGCTTTGGTGCTTATAAGTGCAGTAGGGATGAAGGATTTTGTCTTTGCTGATAGAGTATTACAGGGAATAATTGAAAGCCAATATGCAAACGGTGCTTTTCCATTTTCAGTAAATCACTTGACACCTGACCCATCTTTACAAGACGCTTATTTTCGCACAGGTGCTATAAGTTGGGTGGCTTATGCTTTAGGCTATTACCTTCAATACAGACTGAATAGTCCATATAAATCAATAGCACAGGCTTCTTTGGTAAAGGTGCTGGAATATGTTGAATCCTTAATGGACAATCCTATTGGACTTCCTACAGGTGGCAGTGGTAGATACTACATGTCTGGAGGTTTGGAATTATTTGATCCTGTTTATCAAATCCCTTGGATCAGTACGGAGCATAATATTGATAGCTTTTTTGCATTTAGGCAGGCAGGAAAAGTATTGGGAAGTCAGCATTACAAGGACGTTTCTATTTCTATAAAAGAAAAGATGCTTACCCAACTATGGGATGGTGCAAACAACCGATTCTACCAAGGCATTAATAATGCTGCTACTAATGATAAAGACACTGCTGATGCTTTGGATTGTAATTCATGGGGTGCTATAATGCTTTTTGCTGCTGGAGAAACTGAAAAGGCTAACATGCTTTTACCAAGACTGGAAACTTATTACAGTGTAACAGATAGTGGTACAGGTGCTACAGGTTATAAACCATACTCACCTTCATGGGGATATCCTTCAGCCTTAAATACGCTGTGGATTGAAGGTAGTTTAGGTGTGGCTTTAGCTTACTGGAGAGCGAAGGATTACACCAAATATGCTGATGTAATGGCTAATGTAACTATGCTGGAAGATGAAGATGGAAGCTATAGGTATGCAGCGTTAAGGGATGAAGTCTACCAGATTTCAAATTATCCTTCTACATGTAGCACTAGCTGGAAGATAATTAGTCAACGGTTAAAAAGTACTGTATGGCTTTAAATCCATGAAAGGGTTACTGTAGCAGTAGCCCTTTTTCTTTTAGAAGCAAAAACAGCTTTTCCTTCTTTTCAGGTGTACAGACATATTGAAGCTTACCAGTTTGTAATTCTTTAATGAAGTCATCTAAAGTCTTGATATCCCTTTCTAATCCTGACTTATTGTAATGCTCTTGCTGTGATAGTCCCTGTAAATTATCTTGTTCTAATTCAAGATCCTGTAAAATACGTCTTGGTATGATGTGATCAATGACGGTAGTAGGTTTGATAATTCCATGATTTGCTGAAAGTTCACATACTGGAGATTGTTCAAACATTCTTTTTCTAAGGGTTAACCAGTCCTTCCTTCTGTAGAAATCAGTATCAAATCCAAAGCCTTTACTATCCCACTTGCTTTTTTTCTTATCCATAGCTTTTATGAATAATTACCCAGTGAACAAGGTTAGAGCCTAGATTTCAATTAAATGTCTATTTTTGGGCAGAAATTAAACCACCATATGAGTCTTAAGAAAGTAATTGAAAATGCCTTGGAAATGCTGGATAAAGCAGATAATGGAATAGTTTTAATGAACATGTACAATGAAGTTGTCCATCCAGCAGATGCAGCTTTTAAAGGTGAAGCAGTCTATCCTTACAATGCAAAGCAATTTATTGAAGAATCAATAACCCAGAATGGACTGGATTTACGGGATAAAGATCTAAGGCTAAAGCTACTGAAGCTTATTCTGATACTGGAAGAGGCAGAGACTAATAAGAGTAGAAAAAGTAAAGTGAATGAGTTGTTGAGAGAATCTAAGGATATAGACTTTGGTAAGATTGTATAATTGTTTAAAATGGAAAAAATGGTAACAGATTTAAAAGATGCTATACTAGAGCGGTTTAAAAATCCCTTTCTAGGCTCATGGATAGTGATTTGGTTAGTACTTAATTGGAAATCTGTATTCTATTTGTTATTCTCTGATTTGTCAATAGAAACAAGATTCTACAACATTGAACATCACTACTATTCATTTTTTAGGTCTATATTACTTCCACCAATACTAGCTTTTATCTATACAAGTTATAAAGACTACTTTTTCCATTACGTAGAAAAAGAAAGTAGAGAATCAAGAAAATTAAGACGTATTAGCAAAATAAAAGATTCCCAAGAAGTATATACCGAAAGAGAAGAATTAGAAACAATTAAAGCTAGGACAAAGCACATTGCAGAAGAATACAAAGTTAGAAATGAACTTACTGTTAAAATAAATGATTTAGAAAAAACAATTCTTAATAATAAATTGGAGCATCAAGAATTAATAGACAACCTAAAAAGAGACAACGAAAAAACATTAAACCTCAAGCAAAGTTATCAAGCAAAAGTAGAGTTAATATTACATAGATACTCTGAAAATATAAAAATTTCAGAATTTAGAAATACTATGACTAAAGATGCAATAATTAAGTTAGGAGTTGAAATTGATTATTTATATCAGAACAGTAATCATAAAGCAAATAAAAAAATAAAAGATATTGCTTTAAATATTCAGGAATACGAATTAGGAAAAGTGTATTACAACAAAGAAGAAGAATTAAAATTTATTGATTTAACCATTTTAGGTCAATATGTTTACCACAGACATTTATATTCACACGAAGATTTCAATGGAGAAAAATTACCACTTGACCCTGTAATTTCAAAACCGCCCATTCAATCACTATTTTAATTTAACACCCAAGCTAATCAATTTATCCCTAGTAACATTAAACTTATCTATTTCACCATTCTGTAAAGCTACAATACCATTCAGTATTTCACTTTTAATTTTCCTACCTAATGTCACCTTTTCTTCATTGCCCGCTATAAATCTAATAGCATCTAATCTATCATTTACTATTATCTGAAGCCTAAGTAGTTCCTCTAGCTGTAATTGTTGGTGTGGTGTAAGTTTAGTAGGCTTCATAGGATAATTCCTTTGAATAACTCAATCCCAACACTCTCTAACCTATCCAAGCCAATAGTATAATTATAATCATCACCTTCTTCCAAGTACATTAAAACATTAATCAGAAGCTTTTGCTTAACTCTATCTATCCTGTACTCTTCTTCTAGATAAGCACCAATCTTGACACCTTTTAGTTTTGCGCTCACTTCTACTAAAAGTCTAGCTAATTCTTTTTGCTGTCTTAGTTCGTACTTGCTGAGGGTGTAAGGCTTCATAGGCTATTTATTAAAAACTCGAAAAGCAGCTACAAATTGATACACTACATAAGAATAAATCACTTTATAGCCAAATTTATAAACTGGATAACTTTTTGTGATTATTAAATTTTCAATTTCATTATCATCAAATATAGGATTAAGAAGAAATGATAAGTTACTAGTAAAAAAACTAGCATAACTTATATCAGGAATAGAATGAAAGTAAAACAACATGTAAGCAAAACTAAAAATTAACATTAAAAAAACCATGATTGGTCTACGTGGATTTATACCATGATTATTTGTAAGCATATTTAAAAGCAATATAAACCAATCAGTTATGCCATCTGACTTAAAATACTTCAATTGTAAGTTATATTGTATTGACCTATACTTTTTACTTAGAAAATGATGATTATTTTCATTTAGCAAAAGTGAAAATTGTCTAAAAAAATTAATCTTATCTAATTCACTCATATTTTCAGAATTAGTAATTTTTCCTTTTTTGAAATCTATAAAATCACCAATTCGCATTCCTTTGAAATATGAATCTTCAAAAATTAAATACCTAGGTATGTGAAAAAATGGTGTTGTTATAAATAATCCGAATAAATTTGAACCACTCGTAGAAAAAACATTATAAACAGAAACAAATACTAATTCAATATTTTCCTTAATATATGAATTAACAATATTAAAGTCATTTACACTAACAGAAACTATTCTTATATTTGAAAAAACTCCATCTACCAATCCTAATTTATCTAAATGAACATTACTGATTTCAAAATTACTCGTGTTAGAGATTAACACTTTATTCAAAAATGATTTAGACGTCCCATTTCCATTAATTCTAATTATTTTATAGTTAGAGTCAAGTATATGAATATCATCTAGTTCACTAGTTTTTCTGTCATAATCATCTAACAATATTAGTTCATTCCCAACACAATTAACAATTCTAATAAATTTAATATTACTTCTATCTATTTCCAGAATATTAATTCTTACACTATACATGAAAAAATTATCAATATTAGAATCAGAAATACTCACTTCTTGAACTTCTAAATCTCCAGAAAAAACAAACTCAGGACATTCTATTTTTTCTATACTTACAATATCAACTTTGCAAGAAATTATTTCTACTTTTATATTGAAACTATCACTAAAATAGATACTATCTAAAACTTGACTTCTAAATTCCAATTCACTATTTTTTGAATTCTTTACAAAGACAACATCCCCAAATACACATCTTGTAAAACATATTTTATTGCCAGTAAATGATAAATCTAATAATAAGTCAAGTTCACATTCATAAAACTCAAAATAATACTCATTAAAAAAAAGAATCTCTTTAAATATTTCTTCACTAAATTTTATTTTCCAAAAAACAACACGTTTTAAAGGAGTTAAGTGATTAAAAAGGTCAACTATTTCTAATACTGTATTAATGTCACCTTTAACCTCTTGGTTATCAAAATCTACAATCTCAATTGAAATTTCACTCATTATATGTTTCACTTAAAAAAATCTTTTAATAACTAAAATAAAGCACCTGCCTTTACCCTGAAACTAAGATACCCATTCCAACCAATATTCCTTCACATCTCAGTTACTTTTCTTGCATCGCATCTAAACCATAGGAAACACAAAGTAATTAAAAGCAATGAGCTATTACTTCACTTTCTCCTTCAGTAACTCAATGTATTCTTTAAGCTCCTTAATCCTTTCTTCTTGTTGGGCAATTACACTGTCCTTTAAATTTTCTAACTCTACCTGCTCAATTTCTTGTCCTTCACTTTCCACTACTTTGCTGAAATACTCAAGTAAGCCACTAGGAACTGGTTCGCCTAGATGTTTCTTCCTTTTACAAACCTCTTCAATTTTTTGCCATCCTTCTACTGATTTTCTTTCCTTGTCTATAAATCCAATATACTCATCACTGTTCATGACTATTGCCATTGCTAAGTCAGCTGATACTGGTTCTTGACCTCTCAGAATGAACATAGGGTTTATTTCAGGACATTTTTCTGAAAGTATTTGAGCTTTATATGTGCCTCTAGCCTTCCATGTATAGAGTACCTGAGGTGAAATACCTAAGTGCCTTGCAAAATCAGCATCTTTTTCAAAGCCTAGTTCCTCTTGTATTGTGTTTAAAATCAGTTTTTTATCAGTTCGCATAAACTATTAATAAATAAAATGTTCACAAATATAGCAAAAATAAACAAAATGTCTATAAATTTGCTTCAGTAAAGGAAACGAATCCTAAGCGTATCTAAAAATCAAAATATTATGAAAGACTTAGAACAAAAATTAGAGTCAGTACCACAGAGTCAAGTGCATAGCGATGCAAAAGATTTCTGGGAACAAATGGATATTAAAACCCGAATAGTTAGAGGTATACGTTTTACGGGCATGGAGTATTTTGCCAGTGACCTTTACTATGCATTAAGAGGTGTAAATCCTCATTTGAGCTGTATTACTAAATTATGCGATTTAGACGAAACAATAGAATTTTTGGTATTCAGCACCTCAAATGAACCTGAAGTGGTAGAGGCTATGAAGGAGCTAGCCGAGGTGGGAAAGAAACATAGTGCATGGGACATTCAGGAAACCAATGCTAAAGATTTAGACGGTGATTTGAATAACTGGCAAGCTAATAAAAGTAGATGGTGGGAGGAAGGAAGTCTTAGGAAAACAGAAATAGAAAAGTTAGTAGAGCAATCAGGATTCAGTTTCATTGCTCGTACATGTTTAGCAAATGATGATTTTACTACTAAGACTGGCTTAGATGAAGGGCGTTCTCCTAAATGCATGATAAGACTAAGTCACTTTGGAAGCACTAGTCAGCCATGGTTTACTGGTAAAAGTTAAATAACTTCTACTGATCTGTCAGTAAACAGCCAATAGAATTCACTGGTAATACTCTGATCTCCTGTAGTACCACACTCAACCCAATAGTGCGAAAACAAGTAGGCTACACTGAGAAATGAAGCTTATTTGGTGAATGTAGACCGTCAATGGTCAATAGATGAGAGCCGTAAGGCATAATTAAATTTTAAACCGATTCCACTAAGTCTTTGACTAGTAAGAATTTAACAAACACGATTATGAGTATTTTAGAAAATGGTGCTGAAGCACCGCAAAATGCAAATCAAGTTGTAGCTGTGGCTCCTTGGAAAACTGATATCTATCATGCACACTGGAATTCACATGAATTCGTGTTTATGCTGAATGATGGTAGAATGATTGAATTTAACAAACCCGATGAATGGATGCCTTCAGTAAACGAAGGTAAGCATGTTAAAGTGAAGGAAACTAGAGAGAAGGGTTATCAGGAGAAATTAACCAAGCTTCTGGCAGATGGTAATTTTGATGGAATGTGGGATGTTTTGAACTCAAGAAAGCAAGGTAGTGATTCAGTAATTATAAATGAAGAATCAGTGATTGACCGAGGGAATCAAGTCAAAGAAAGAAATGAAGGTGCTAAGATTGCTTCCTATACTGAAGATGATAAGCAGTTCATCTACGGGTGGAAGAATAGCAGCCTGAAACCAACCAATGCAGAAATTGCCTCTGCATTTGGTACTACCTCTGCTTCAGTTGGCAAGTGGATAGCAGAAATCAAAAATGCTGAAAAGAAGTCTTAATTAACCTTTGGAAGTGTCGCTCTTGGTGGCACTTCCATTTACATACTAAATCAAAACGGTTATGGCAGATATATTTCAAGAACTTCTACCAATCAAGTCTGCTACAGAATGGATAGAAGAATCCAAATTAAAACCAATTCCAAAAAGGTTATTTGGTGATTTCTGGTATGAAGGCGAACTCTGTTTCCTTTTCGCAGATACCAACGTTGGTAAGTCAATTCTTGCTGTACAGATAGCAGATAGTATTTCCAAGGGTGGGAGTGTAGAGAACTTGTCAAATGAAGTTGATCCACAGGAAGTTCTGTATTATGATTTTGAATTGTCAGGAAAGCAGTTTGAAAATAGGTATTCTAAAGATTATAGTAAACACTACCAATGGGATGAGAATTTCAAGCGTGTTCAAATGAGTCAAGATGGCAGAATACCAGATGGTTACACATTTGATCTTTTCGTCGCCACGGCAATTGAGTTAGCAATCAAACAGAATGGTTTTAAAATCTTGATTCTGGATAACCTTACCTATCTTACTTCAAATGGTGGCAGCAGCAAAGAAGCTCTAGCTATAATGAAGAAGCTGAATAAATGGAAGCTGGAACATGGTTTATCAATTCTGGTACTGGCTCACACTCCTAAAAGGAGCAATACAAAGCCAATTACATCAAATGATCTTCTGGGAAGTAAGAACCTAATGAACTTCTGTGATAGTGCATTTAGCATTGGACAAAGTAACCGAGACAATAATTTGAAGTATCTGAAGCAGATCAAACAAAGGAACGGTAGCCAAATCTATGGTTCTGATAATGTGTGGTTATGTGAGATTGCGAAGCCTGATAGTTTTGTAAAGTTCGAATTTGCAGGCTTTAGTACAGAAATGGAGCATCTAAAGCAAGTAAAGCAGACAGAAGACAGTGAACTTGAATTAGCAGCAATATCCATGAATGCAGATGGACTGAGCCTTAGAGAGATTGGGAAAACACTAGGCATTAGCCACATGAAAGTAAGTAGAATTTTGAAAAAATATTCAGATTCCAGCCTGTAACGTAACAGCCGTTACAGCGTTACAGGGGAAAATTCACGGTTTACTTTATCCTTTATGAAAGTAAATCAGTTTTGAATGAGTTTTCAGAATACAAAGTTAAATGCTACTCATATTGGGTAGTATTTACTTTTGTTACTTAGTACCTTTGCACTTCCAAAACTCGGATATTTTTCGAGTCTATTGGTTCAAAAATGGGTGAAATCACTAACCCTTTTCTCAATTTTGTACACTCTTATTTCTGATTTAGCATATAAAGTGCTTAAAATTAAATAGTTATAGTATTATATTATGCTTTCGATTTCCAACCTTTCTTACTTCATCGGAGGGCGTCCACTCTACGAAAATGCCAATTTACACATCAAGCCTAAAGACAAGATTGGCCTTGTAGGTCAAAACGGTACGGGTAAGTCCACCTTATTGAAAATTATCAATGGAGATTTCCAGCCTAGTTCTGGAGAAGTCCAAAAGGCGAAGGACTGTACCATCGGATTTTTGAATCAGGATTTACTTTCCTATCAGTCTGACGATAGTATTTTGAATGTGGCTTTGGCAGCTTTCAAGGAAACTTTGGAGCTTCAGGATGAGATCGATGAAATCTTGAAAAAGATGGAAACCGATTACTCTGATGAAATTATCAATAGACTGGCATTTCTCCAGGAAAGATTTGAAGCTAACGAAGGCTATACGATCAAAGCGAAGGCTGAGGAAGTACTAGAAGGAATAGGTTTCAAGTCTGCGGATTTGAATAAGCCGCTCCGGACTTTTTCCGGAGGGTGGAGAATGCGTGTGATGCTTGCCAAGCTTTTGCTTGAAAAGCCATCTCTACTCATGCTCGATGAGCCTACCAACCACTTGGATCTTCCTTCCATCGAATGGGTGGAGAACTACATGAAGAACTACGAAGGTGCTGTCATCGTTGTTTCCCACGATCAGACTTTTTTGGATAATTGCATCAGTAGCACCGTAGAAGTAGCGAGTAATTCTCTGACGCTTTATTCTGGTAACTATTCCTTTTATAAGGAAGAAAAAGTGGAGAGGATGGAAATCCAGCAGAACGCTTACGAGAATCAGCAGCAGATGATCAAGCAAACGGAGAAGTTCATCGAGCGTTTCCGTGCAAAGGCGACTAAGTCCAATCAGGTTCAGTCAAGAATTAAAGCCTTGGATAGACTCGATCGTGTGCATGAAGTCGTAAGTGATGAGGTTTCTGTCAATTTCAAATTCAAATTCACCAAGCAGTCAGGTCGTGATGTGATCACACTTGATAATATCTCTAAGGCTTACGGAGATAATGTGATTTTGAAAAACACCACTGCCCGAATCGAACGAGGTGATAAAATCGCTTTGATTGGAGCAAATGGAAAGGGTAAATCTACTTTGCTTAGAATCATAGATGGTTCTGAGAAAAATATACCAGGAAGATCTGAAGGCTATAATGTTGTCAAATCTTTCTTTGCGCAGCATCAGCTAGAGGCATTGACGCTGGATAATGAGATTATTCAGGAAATGGCTCAAGCAGGAAGTGCTAAGTCGGAAATGGAGCTTCGTGGCGTACTAGGATGCTTTTTGTTTACAAATGAAGAAGTATTCAAAAAGATCAAGGTGCTTTCTGGAGGTGAAAAATCCAGAGTTGCTTTGGCAAAAACTCTGATCTCAGAATCTAACTTTTTGCTACTCGATGAGCCTACCAATCACCTGGACTTTCAGTCGGTGAATATTTTGATTCAAGCGCTTCAGCAGTATGAAGGGACTTTTGTGACAGTATCTCACGATAGACACTTCATCCGAGGCGTAGCAAACAAGATCTGGTACATAGAGAATCATGAGATCAAGGAATACCTGGGTACTTACGCAGAGTATGAGGCTTGGCGCGAAAAGCAAGCTCCGGTAATTGAAGTTCAAGCGGTTCAAAAAGCTGAGAAAAAGGAGCAGCCAAAAGCGAAGGCCCCAGTAAATAATCCTGAAGCACTGCAAGCTAAGAAAGACTTGAGGAAACTTGAGGAGGAATTGGAGCGTGTGGAGAAGGAAGTGGAAAAGTTGGAAGAGAAGAAATTAGGATTGGAGCGCAAAATGGCTGATCCAGAATTGTATTCCCGTGAAGTAGAAGCTCAGGAAATTCAGGAAAATTATCAAGGGCTTCAAGCCAATCTAAAAGCTTCCAATGAACAATGGGAAGTATTGGTAGATAAAATTTCCAGCCTACAGGAAGTCCTTTCCTAGTAAATTTTAGATTTGGTCTTCATTTTGCCTATTTTTCAGAATGAAGACCAAATTCCTTTTGTTAAGTTTTTTGCTGGCTAGCTCAGCTGTTTTCTCACTTTTTGCGCAGCAACTGGAAGACAAAGTTTATAAGGATCACATTCAGTCTGTGCGTTTGTTTCCTGAAGGAGCTACCATTGACGCATCCTTAAATGCTCCAATTACCTCGCTTCAATCAGCCACACCTCTCGTGTTGTTGTTTGATGATTTGGCTTTTGATCCACAGTTATACACTGCCAAATTGATTCATTGTGATGCAGATTGGCAAAAGTCTCAGCTGAAGGACAATGATTTTCTGCGCACTTTCAATGAGTTTAATGTTCAGAATTATGATTATTCAGTCAATACTCGTATTCCCTATATTCATTATCAATTCGAACTGCCTGCTGTCACCAAATCGGGGAATTATATAGTAAAAGTTTATAGCCAACGGGATGAATCAGATGTGATTTTGACCAAGCGATTTATGATTTATGAGGAGGTTTTTAATGTGGGAGCATCGATTGTTCCTCCTTCACAAACGGCTGCACGGAGAAATTCTCAGCAGATAAATCTCGTAGTGAATTATTCGGCAGGGGAGGTGACCAATCCAGACGGGCAGATCAAGGTGGTAATCCGTCAAAATCAACGCTGGGACAATGCGAAGTTTTTGTCTAAGCCTACGTTTATGAATGAGAGCTCGAAGATACTTAGGTACGAGTCCTTCGATGGGGGAAATACCTTTGATGCTGGCAATGAATTTCGATTTGTTGACTTGAGATTCATTCGGGCAAATGGCGTAAACATAGCTAATATGCGCGTGGAGCCAGATGTAATATTCGCGGATGGAAATATTAATAAGCCTAGACCTGAGACCGCGTATTCTCAGTATTTGGATCTGAATGGGCAATATTTGGTGGAAACCAAAGATCGGCCAGGCGGAAATATGGAGGTAGAAAGTGAATATATGCTGATGACTTTTAGATTAGCTATAGAGCAAACTTCCGAACCTATTTACCTGATTGGTTCTTTGACGAATTGGGGGAAAGCAGCAGAAGCGAAAATGGAATGGGATCCAAAAATGGGAGTTTACACTACATCGCTTTTGGTAAAGCAAGGTTGGTATGATTACCAATATGCATTTTTAGTGGACGGTAAATTCGATCCACAATCCTTTGAAGGGAGCTATTTTGAAACTGAGAATGAATACGAGGTGATGGTTTACTTCAGGAATCTAGGGTCTCGTTATGATCAGCTTGTTGGGTATGTTTACCTGCAACCGAATAGGAGGAGGTTGTAGTTTAATAAACCGCAGTGCACGCGGAGGATAACGCAGATCGCACAGTTTATTTTTTTGGATATAAGGGCTGAACATAAGATCATTTAGCCCAGCTCGATAGGGCTGGGATTAAAGAATCAAATTCAATCTATAGCTCTGAAAGAGCGGAATAGCATTTTTGTCTAAGTTTGTGTTGCTATTTCGAATTTACCAATGACAAATTCTTCCTAGAAACTAGAATTATTTTTAGAAATGTAAATCCAAAGGGGAGGAGCTTGTTCCGCATGGGGCGGAAGGGATTTTGGGTGCAGCAAACAACTAACAACCGGTACCCAACAACCAATAACTAAGCTTAAATCGACTCCCCGTGCTGTGAGATATCCAATCCCACTTCTTCGTATTCTTCCCGTACTCGTAGCGTCACAAACTTGTTCAACAGATAGAAAATCGCATAAGCCATACCAAATGAGAAAATGGATACGCCTACCAATACGAGCATATGGGAGCCAAAAATTGACCAACCACCATGGAGAAGGCTAGAGCCCTCTTTGCCTGCAAAAATTGCTGTCAGGATCATTCCCATGATTCCGCCTATGCCGTGACAAGCAAAAACATCTAATGTGTCATCTATTTTCTTCAAAAACTTGGCATTCATAGCCAGGTTAGAAACGATCGCACCGGCTGCGCCAAAGAAGAAACTTTCAGGAACTGTGATGTATCCAGCAGCCGGAGTGATGACTACAAGTCCTACTACCGCACCGATACAGGCTTGCAAAGCGGAGATTTTCCTTCCCTGAATCCTATCAAATAAAACCCATGTCATCATCGCAGTGGCTGAGCTGATAGTAGTTGTCGCAAAAGCTAAGGCTGCAGTGGCATTTGCGCCAAAGGATGAACCGGCATTGAATCCAAACCAGCCAAACCATAGCATTCCTGTGCCCAACAGAACATAAGTGATATTCGAAGGTTCGTGGTGAGGTTTGTTTCTTTTTCCTAGAAAAATAGCACCTGCCAGTGAAGCAAAACCTGCGCTGATATGAACAACTGTGCCTCCGGCAAAATCAAGTAAACCGAAATAAGAGCCGATTAGTCCGTTAGGATGCCAAACCATATGTGCGAGTGGGGCATAGACGAATATGCAGAAGATACCGATAAAGAATAGGTAGCCTATAAATCTAACGCGCTCCGCGAAAGAACCTGTGATGATAGCAGGTGTGATCACTGCGAATTTCATCTGAAATAAGGCGAAAAGGATAAAAGGAATAGTGGGGCCTAATGTTTTGTGAGGCAATTCAGCGACTTGATCAAAGAATAGGTATTGAAATGGATTTCCAAAAAGACCGTATTTCACTCCATCAATGGTGATGCCAATAGGATCTCCAAAAGCAATACTGAAACCGACTACCACCCAAAGCATGGTCACAACTCCAAGTGAAATGAAACTTTGAAGCATGGTGGAAATGAGGTTTTTCTTACCTACCATTCCTCCGTAAAACAAGGAAAGTCCGGGAGTCATCAGTAAAACCAAACAGGATGCAGTGAGCAACCAGGCAATATCAGCGTAGGCTAATTGATCTTCAGTACCAAAGTTTTCAAGTATAGGCTGGCTGTGTTTCCAAAATAAGCCCACAACTGGAGCCGCAATAGTAATTAGAAAAGCTACTTTCCACTTAAACTTCATTCCACTTTTTTCCATGCCTCAAAAGTAAAACAATAAATGTTTTATTCTGTATTATTTAATTATTACAGAATTTAAAATCATACAAGTTGTTAAAATGATCGTAAAGTAGCGAGTTCGTAAAAACCTGTATGCTTTTCTAAGGTAGTATAAAACAGACTTTTACTCAGCAATTTCCCCATAGGTCAAGCTATCATGAATCTCAAAGATTTTTTTCCTATCCAGATACTCGCTGTCTGAATTATTCCTGAAATATATGACTTCACCTCCTCTAGACTTAAAATCCACGGACATCGAGCTTGTCGAGGTACTCAAAGAATATAATTTGTTTTGTGGTAGGATTCCGTGTAGTCATATTTTTTAATCATTTCTCCTCATTTGGGACTGCCTGAGTAACTGCTATCGAACGGCTTCTTGACTGATTCTAACTCATTTAGATTCTATTACTAAGTCAAGCTCCAAAAACCACCTTCACCTTCTCTGAACTTAGTTTTATCACCCATTCATCTTGAGGATTGACTGCGGTATTCCATAGGAAAAGTGATTGGAGAGATTTGATTTCGGCAAGTGCTTCCAAACCTGATGAGCTGACCATGGTTCCGTTCAGGTTTAAAACTTCCAGTCGAGATAGGTCCTTCAAAGCTGAAATTCCTGCATCTGAGATCGGGTTATTTTCGATGCGCAGCCTTTGGATATTGGAAAACTGAGCGATGAGGTTCAAATCAGAATCCTGAATCCCCGTTTCTGCCAAACTCAACCAATAAATATGGTCTTTGATGGGCAATAGTGTTTTCAAAAGTTCGGAGACTTGGCCCGTTGCTACCTCCGATGGTAAGACTATATCCAAAGCGCCTGTTTCTTGGGATAGAACTCTGACCCGAAATCCTATTTTCTCCAAAAGCATAAGTTGAACCGTATCGATGCTCACTGCAAGCATTTTTTCTGCCCCGAGAATATTGAGTCTAGGCTTTGCCCATTCTATCAGATCTTCATCTGCTTCAAGTAGTGAAATCTTCGGATCTGCCTTCCCTTTCTCTATCCACCACCTGATCCATTGTATTTCTTCCTCGGTCAGTGGCTTTTTCCCTTCAGAAGGCATAAAGTCGTCGTGGTCTTTAGGTAGTGTTACCCTTCGGATCAATTCACTTTTTTCACCATCCAAAGAAATAATTACCGGTCCATTTTCTCCTCCTTTGACCAAAGTTTCATAGGAAACCATATTCAATTCTCCCTTGGATTTTCCGGGTCGGTGACAGCTTTGACATTTGCTTCTCAGAATTGGCTGAATCACATCGGTAAATACCTCAGCCTCCTCCATCGTAGCCAAAACGCGACCTTTGCTCTCATCTTGCATTCCCGAAAAAGGGGCATAAGCAGTCAGGTAATCTTCTCCATGAGTGAGGCTTCCTCCAAAATGTCCCGTGACAGAAAGCGTAAGAATAAGAAATCCCAAAATTGAATAATTGAGTTTTTTGGAAATTTTATCCTCGTTTTTATTCACCCACCAGGCGATTCCAGCTAGTAAAACTGTGGTCCATCCTGCAATCAAATGAATATCCAAAAGTTCCCCTTCATATCCTCCGGATCGGGAAAGAAGAAATCCCAACAATGCCGCGACCAAGGCACTAATCGTTCCCAAAAGCAATGCAAAACTGACTGCCTCATGTAAAGCCGGTTTTTTCCCTAAAACCACATACCCTTTCAATAAAACAGCAATAATTAAAAAACCAATTGGAAGATGAACCCAAAGGGGATGAAAGCGTCCGATGAACGTGATGATATCCTGTGTCATATTCCGATCATTCTAGGTTAAAATCCCCTTGACCACATGACCTTCTACGTCGGTCAACCTAAATCTTCGACCCTGATGCTTATAGGTGAGTCTTTCGTGATCGATCCCAAACAAATGTAAAATCGTAGCCTGCAAATCATGCACATGAACAGGGTCTTTAACCACATTATAACCAAAATCGTCTGTTTCTCCGTAGGAAAAACCCGGCTTCACGCCAGCTCCGCACATCCATTTGGTAAAGCATCTAGGGTGATGATCCCTACCATAATTATCAGGAGAAAGAGTGCCCTGGCTGTAAACTGTCCTGCCAAATTCGCCACCCCAAACGACCAAGGTGTCTTCCAATAAGCCCCGCTGCTTTAGGTCTTTGATCAGTGCTGCGTTAGCTTGGTCAGTTTTCTCGCATTGGTTTTTTATTCCATTGGGTAGATTGCCGTGATGATCCCAACCCTGATGATACAGCTGGACAAATTTGACATCCTGCTCGATGAGTTTTCTAGCCAATAGGCAGTTGGCGGCATAGGTGCCAGGATCACGGCTCTCTTCCCCATACATCTCATACACCCAGTCAGGCTCCTTGGACATATCAGTCACATCAGGTACCGAGGTCTGCATTCTGAAGGCCATTTCATATTGTGCAATCCGGGCGCTGATCTCGGGATCACCATACGTGTCATACTGCACTTCATTCAATGATTTGAGGTAATCCAGCATCTCGCGTCGGTCCTCTCCATCGTAATTTTCAGGATTTCCGAGATAAAGGACAGGGTCTTTTCCGGACCGAAACTGTATTCCTTGGTATTGGGAAGGTAGAAATCCATTTCCCCATAGTCTGGAGTATAGCGGTTGGTCCTGCACAGCATCTTTAGATACCAATACAATAAAGGAAGGCAGGTTTTGATTGTCCGAACCTAGGCCATAACTCAGCCAGGAACCCATAGAAGGGCGGCCTGGAAGCTGATGACCAGTCTGAAAAAAAGTAATGGCAGGATCATGGTTGATCTGACTTGTCTGCATGCTTTTGATAAAGCAAAGCTCATCCACTATCTCAGCAGTATGTGGCATCAACTCACTCACCCAAGTCCTGCTTTGTCCATATTGGTTAAATTTGAATGCTGATGAGGTCATGGGAAAAGAACTTTGATCCGCACTCATCCCAGTGAGGCGCTGCCCATCTCTCACCGAAGCGGGGAGCTCCTGTCCGTGGAGGTCAACTAGCTTTGGTTTGTAATCATACAAATCCAGCTGGGAAGGTCCGCCGGCTTGAAACAGATAAATAATGCGCTTAGCCTTGGGCATAAAATGTGGCAACCCTTCTAATCCATTCGCCGATTCGGAAAGCATAGGAGGAGTTTCAGGATTCGCAGCCAAAATCTTTTCCATACCCATCAATGAACCCAGAGCCAAGGAACCAATGCCCAAAGAAGTTTTAGTCAAAAACCTCCTTCTATCCATATTCTTTTCAATCTCCTGAAGATCCCGGTTGGAAGATCTCAGCGGGGCATCGTGGTGGTGACTCATGTTATCTTTTGGTTAGGAAAGCATCTGAATTGAGAATGGCGCTGGCTGTCACGGCATTGGCTGCTACTTGGTAGATGTCCAAGTCTGGCCTGATTTGGTATTCACCTGCAGCCAGCCAGCCTTTTAATTTTGGTGGATCTGATTTGAATTTACGGTATTCGTTTTCCCTCAATTCCAGTAGAATTTCAAGCTCCTTAGAGTTAGGCTTTCTACCGGAAAGTCTTCGAAAAGTAGCTTCTATGGCCATGGAGATTTCGGGATAAGCTAGCATCTTTTCTCCCAAAACTTTGGAAGCCTCTACAAAGGTCGGATCATTCATCAGTACCAAAGCCTGAAGTGGCGTATTGGTCTCCTGTCTCTTACTTACCGAAAAACTGTGGTCTGGTGCATCGAAGATGGCTAAAGCCGGATGGTGAACTGAGCGTTTCCAAATCGTGTACATACTCCTGCGATACAGGTTTGCACCCGTACCTTGCACATAGTTACCTCCATTGACTCTCCAAAGCCCTTCAGGTTGGTAAGGGAACACACTTTTTCCTCCAATTGCTGGGGTCAACAACCCGGCTGCAAAAAGCGCATTATCCCGGATCAATTCTGCAAGCAAACGCACTGAAGGTCCCTTGGCAAGTAAGTGATTGTCAGGATCTTTTTCTTCCAGTTCTGGTCGTCTTTTTGAAGCTTGCCTATAGGTAGCCGAAGTGACAATCAAACGCTGCATGGCCTTCACATCCCACCCCGAATTCTGGAACTCCAATGCCAACCAATCCAGCAATTCCGGATGAGAAGGCAATTTTCCCTGATTTCCAAAATCCTCGGAAGTAGCAACGAGACCTATTCCAAAGAAATTCTGCCAAAACCGGTTGACTGCCACTCGAGCTGTGAGTGGATTTCGAGGATCTATAAGCCATTGGGCCAGCCCCAGACGATTTTTTGGGAGATTCTCTGGCATAGGAAGCACGCTTTCAGGCGTATTTGGAAAAACCTCTTCTCCATGCTGATTATACTCTCCTCGTGTCAAAATATAGGTAGGCCGCTTGTTAGGCATATCCTGCATAATCATCATCTCCGGAATTCGCTCCACAGAATCGGAATACACTTTCCGCTGCACAACAACTGCCTTTAGTTTTTCTCGGTAAGCAACTGAATAGTTATTGAGGTAAAGTTTCTTGAAGGATTGTTTTTCTTGGGCACTGAGTTGATCCTTAGATTTGGCTAGTGTGGCATTGAATTCGGCAGGTTTGGCTATTTGTAAGACTTCAAAAGGCGAAAGTTCTTTGTCATAGACACTGACTTCATCTACTATAGCGTCCTTAAGTCCTTTGCCCCTCCAAACTGCTCCCACCTGCAGACCCGGCTGCTCGCCTTTGAAAAGGATATCTTTGTACAGATTGTCGTGGGTAGTTTGGGTAGCCATTTCCTGTCCGTTTAGGAAGACCTTAAGCCCCTTTGCTTTAGAAGAGCCATCATAAGTCATTACTAAATTGATCCATTGGTCTCGGGGAATGTCCTTATCAGTGATTTTGGTAATGGCATTGTAAGGAGCCGAATGAGCCATCAGTAATTCCAGCCGGTTGTTTTTTAGACTCAGGTGATAGCCTCGCCAATTATAAAGTACTGCTCCTGATCCCTTATGGAAAATTGCACCATCAGTCAAGGATTTTGGAACAGAAACCCAGCTGCTGACCGAAAAAGGTTCGCTCTTGGAGAATACTCCCGACCCACCTAAATCCAACCATGAATCTCCGTTGAGTTTGACTCCTTTTCCTCTTAGCCCATCCACATACTCAGGCGTCTGGTTTTTTACCTCGCTGGTTAGCATGGTTCCTTTTTGGGAGGGATTGAGTTGGTTTTGAATAGCTTTTTGATCAAAGGAATAGAATGCTACACGACTGGAGGGAAATTCCCTAATTGACTCTTTTTTGTATCCACTTGAAGCTAGCCAATTCTGAAAGGCTACCTCTTCCTGTTCCGCCACTTTTTTCAATTCCTCTTCTTCCTGATTTCTTTGAGAAAGTAGATAGGCCAACATTTTATCCTTTTCCTCACCGGTCAAAAGCATCGTAGGAGCAGGCATTGCATTGTCCCAAGAAATTTGCCCGGCCTCATCTACCTGATTGAAAAAGCTGCTCATTTCGAAGAAATTCTTTTGGGAAATTGGATCGAATTTATGATCGTGGCAACGGGCACAGCCTAGTGTCAGCGCCATAAAAGCCTGACCCATGGTACTCGTGCGATCCACCACATATTCCACCCGAAACTCCTCTTCCACAATTCCACCTTCCATATTTTGTGGGTGAATTCGATTGAAAGCCGTAGCTATCAACTGGTCTTTGGTAGGATTGGGAAGGAGATCTCCAGCCAACTGATCCGTAATAAACTGGTCATACCGAAGGTTTTGATTGAAAGCCTGGATTACCCAATCCCGGTAGGGTGAGGCATCACGATACCGATCTACCGTATAGCCATGCGTATCTGCAAACCGCGCAATGTCCATCCAATGCATGGCCATTTTCTCTCCATAATGTACAGAATTGAGCAATCTGTCAACTTGCTTTTCGTAGGCATCTTCGGATTTATCCGCCAAAAAAGCATCTATTTCGACTAAACTTGGATTCAAACCTGTCAAATCCAGACTTAATCTCCTCAAAATGGTTTCCCTATCCGCCTCCGGTGAAGGCGTGACACTTTCCTGTTCGAGTTTACTCAGGACATAGTGATCAATGGAGTTTTTGGCCCATGAGGTATCTTTTACTTTCGGGAATTCTGATTTTTGAGGAGGGATAAAGGCCCAATGCTTCTTGTATTCTGCCCCATCTTCGATCCATTTGATCAGGATTGCCTTTTCCCGTGGGGTGAGAGCCAAATTTGATTCCTTGGAAGGCATGCTGTACTCCGGATCTTCAGAAATGATCCTGTGGAAAAGTTCACTGTTGCGAAGGCTACCAGCTTTGATAGCGACTTTTCCCGGAGAATCTTTGAGATCGGCAAAAGCCATTTCAGGAGTATGTAAACTTAGACCGGCTTTTTGTGCTGCCAGATCAGGCCCGTGACAGGCGAAACATTTATCCGACAAGATGGGCTTTACGTGAATGTTGAAGTCCAGTGATTCTGGTAATTCTTCATAGGCAGCCTGAACTTCCTCTGGCAGATGAGGGCTGCAGGAATAGACTAACGATAGGAAGCAGAAGAAACTCAGTAATCTTACATTCATTTGAAATCAAATCTACTCCACAAACTAATGAAATTTCAAAGAAGATACTACATGCTACATCCTGTATTCAAGCTAAATCCATCCTAATTACTATACCTGAATGGGACTTTAAAACATAGACTATTATTACTGCCAATATGAAAATGGCAATTTTGAAATTGCAGATTTGGGAATGATAATCGTATAGGTAAATGGAATATTTGCTAGTCTAGCTACCATGCTCCCAGATTATGACTTGTTTCTGCGAAATACTCATTTATACCCTTTTGTTAAGTAGAAATAGGGCATAAAAAAAGCCTCCTTAAGGAAGCTTTAATAAAAAGATATTGAGTGATATTAAATGGACTAAAGCTTACTCAGCGCATCCTTGATTCTGTCTTGACCTTCAAGTATCTCAAAGGAAATCACAGAAGCGAGTTGGGAATCCAGTACCTCTACTAATGTTTCAGCGACATCTTCACGTGCGATTTTTCCTCGCTTGCCAATTTTTTTAGCCGCTTCTATTTCCCCTGTTCCTTTATCATTGGTTAAGCTACCTGGGCGCACAATGGAGTAATTCAAGTCACTTTTCATCAGATGATTATCTGCGTTGTGCTTTGCCAATAAGTAGCCATACATGTCTGAATCCTTGAAGTCTTCAGGATTTCCGGCACCCATAGAGCTGAGCAGTACAAATTTTTCTATGTTATGCTTTTTGGCAAAATCCACACTTTTTATTGCACCTTCCTGATCTACGGCTTTGGTTTTTTCAGGGCCTGTAGATCCTCCGGAGCCAGCTGCGAAAATTACTTTTGAAACTCCTTTATATGCGGGTTCAAAATCTTTCTCTAGGTCACCTAGTACCGTTTCTATTCCTTTATTCTCAAAATATTTCGCTTGAGATTCTTTCCTGATCATCGCGATAGGATGGTAGGTAGCTGAGTTCTGCAACAGATTACTAATTATTTTTCCAGTGCTTCCATTAGCACCGATTACTAATACTTTTTGCTTTTCGGTATTCATGAGTTTTTTTTAATTGCAAAAAGTCCAAGAAGCAAGCCACAGTAAGAATTGGCTTGAATCTTATGTGCTCGAATCCATAAGACGCTCAGCATATTTCAGTGTAAATGGTAATCGAATTTGCAGGGAAAAAAAGAAAAATCACGTCCCTCAGGTAGGGGAGATACTGGAAGTCCCAGAAGGAAAAAATTGATCTTTTACTTTTTGAAGACGGGTGTATAAGCTTAAATGGCTGATTTAGCTAAGCGACTTACTCTGTATCCAGATTGAGTTTTATTTGCTTTTAAGTAATCTGCAAGTGGTAGTTCAGATATTTCCACTGCGCTTTTTTTCGAACTCGCATGCATCAAATGAATTCTTCCATTTTTCTTAATAGCAAAACCAGTATGCACTATATCCAAATTGCTCATGCTGGTAGTTATGGCAATGATGTCCCCAGATTGTATAGATTTTTCCAGCTTGAATTTATGATTACGGCATTCAAGGTTTAACTTAAGTGAAACAAAAGCATAAACAGATGAAGGTTTTTGATAGTATCTCCGTAAGAAGGAAGTTGTTTTTCATTTTGAGTCTAGGAGTTTTAGGAGCTTGCACACAGGAAGAATCTGTGTCCACCATCTCCACTGAACCTTTTATAAACCCTCAATGGATTGATTTGTCCTATGCTTTTGATTCTACGACTTTATACTGGCCTAATAATCCTGATGGATTTCAGCACAGAGTGGATGCTGAAGGGGTGACAGATTTGGGTTATTATTATTCTTCCTATACGATTTTAACTCCAGAGCATGGCGGTACGCACTTGGATGCGCCTATACATTTTTATGAAAAAGGGGAAACTGTAGATGAACTTCCGCTCTCCAAATTGACCGGAGAAGCAGTGGTGATAGATGTCAGTGCCTTGGCTCTAGAAAACAGGGATTACTTGATCGATTCAGTTGCTGTTTTGAATTGGGAGGCCGAGCATGGAAAGATTCCTGAGCAGGCCATGGTGTTATTTCGTACAGGTTATGGCAAGTTTTATCCAGATCGAGAAGCTTATTTTGGCACTGCCAAAATGGGAGCTGAGGCAATTCCAGAACTTCATTTCCCAGGAATACAGCCTGAAACAGCCGCCTGGTTAGCGAAATCGCGCAATGTGAAAGCAGTGGGTTTGGATACGCCAAGTTTGGATTATGGACAATCCAAAGACTTCGCAGCTCACCAAGCTTTGATGGAAAATCAGATTCCAGGTTTTGAAAATGTGGCTAATTTGGATCTCTTGCCGTCTAAGGGCATTTATGTCATTGCACTTCCTATGAAAATCAAGGGAGGAAGTGGAGGCCCACTTCGGATAATTGCTATGATAAAGGAATAGGAATTGAATCCCAAAGTGATTAATCCTTAGTTAATCTACTCACTATGATACCTGACTGAGATTTATTTCCAACCAAGTAATCACTGAGTGTTTTTTCGGAGATTTCCACTTTCATATTTTTAGAAGAGGCATGCATCAAATGGATTCGGCCATTTTTCTCAATCGCAAAACCCGTGTGAACGATATCCAGGTTGGTCATACTGGTAGTAATGGCAATTATATCTCCTGATTTTATGGATTTTTCAAGCCTAGCTATTTCCGCCTTCGGGATGTAGAAATAGCTTCTTTCTTTGATGGTTGACTCGGTAGTTTTGATTGTAGCTAGATTGGATGGATCGGCAAGCTGCGCGTAAAACTTCGGGTTCTCCGACATGAAGGTAGGAGTGTTAGGGTAGGGAGATCCACCAATTTCTTGCGTGATATCACTCAGAATTCCCTTTTCTTGATTTTCAAAAATCCAATCAGAAAAGTAATGCAAACGGGAAGGGTAGCCTTCATTGATTCCATCCCTGTAGCGGATATATGCCAATTCTTTCTCAAATGCTTCAAATGTAAACTCACTTTCCTTGGCAAGTCGAGTTAGCGTTATCACTGTTTCTACAAAAGTGGTACAGTCCACCCCTTGAAGATTAATGACCAACTTTTCTGCTCCAGGAAGTTCCAGTGTTTTCTCTACGTAGGGAGTTTCGAGAAACCACTGGCCTATCTCCATATTGATTTCATTGGAGGTTTTGCCAGAATAGTCGTGCTCAGAAAGCCGAGTTAGATAGCTTTCAAGTTTTTCTCGGCTTTCAAGGGTACAGACGGTTTGGGCTTGTGTGTAGAAAGAGATAAGAAGAAAAAGGCTTAGCCCTAAAATCTTGTTCATGAAGAGAGATATATGAGATTTGAAGAATTGAATTAGTAACAAATCAGAAACTAAATAACTCCCAAATAAATAGAATCTGAAAGTTTTCTTTTGTTGGTTCTGTGGTTTTCTTGACTGAATGCTAAATAAGCGTGCCAATCTCCGCCAGGAGTTCCAAAGGAGTGCTTGAGTAGGTGTTGACCCTTATTCCTATGACTACCTATTTCCTCCCATACAGAAGCTTTTTGGGTGGGATTATGGATGACCAAGAAAGCTTCGTCCCATGCTTGTGCACTTGAAACACCTGAATTGTCTTTCCAGGTAAATAATATTCCTTCTTCCGTTCTTATGGCCTTTGCCTCCTCGGCACCCATGAGTGTTCCTCTACTAATTTTGAAAAGCGCTGGATCAATCTGGTAATTTTGCCCATTTAGCGCAAAGCAATTCAAACGCGTATGGGAAACACATGCATGGTACCCATGTTTTGCACCTTTTACCTCCCCTTGAAACCCGAATCGGATAACAAAAGTCAGTCCCTTAAGATAAGCCTGTACCATGGAAAACATCCCTTGGGATCGTTCATTGAGCAGGGACTTTTTCATTCTCTTTTTCTGTGCATTGCTTCGCTTTTGAGGCTTGCGCCTGGCATAAGTCACTCCATTGATTTGGTAATAAACCATATCGCCCATATTTCCATTTAGACCTGCTAGAGAGCTGTTTGCTATACGTGCCATAAATAAGTGAGTTTAAAGTGCTAGTTGAAGATAGGTTTTCTAAGGTTAATTAACTAGTGGTCAGTAATATAAAAGGGATTAATTAGTAATAAAAAGTGTATTAAAACCAACTTATTATTGAGCTTGATATGCTTTTTAATTGGGTTAAGTATGGTTTTAGTATGGTTTAATATCTGAACATATGAGGCTATTTTGCAGCAGGATGATAGTGGGAACAGCAATAGCCTGTATCGTTAATTGAAAGAAAAACTGGGGGGAATAAGGGGGGGCGCTTTCTAATAAAGGTCAAGGAAAAGTGTGGAATACAGTAGAGAATTTGGAGCTATCAACTAGTTTTGATGCCATGGCATTTTCAAAAGAACATCTTCGAGATATAGAATCCTCTTTAACGATATGGTTAGCGATGCGCCGTCCTCCGGAAGAAATCCGGGATAAGCTGGATTTAGGATATACCATCAAAGGGCAAGATATCTTCTTGGAGGAAATCAGGCCAGTTTTTAAGAAACCTGGTGAAATTGGTAGGTATCCTTTTGCTAAAGTCAAGTATGAAAAGACTAGCGAACTATGGAAGATCTATTGGATGAGGGGCAATCTAAAATGGTATGCCTACGATCCTAAGCCTGTGGTGGATAAGCTTGAATTGGCGTTAGAAGAGATTATGATGGATACGCATCATTGTTTTTTTGGGTAGATGTATAAATTCGGATTTATTGCTCCGATGAGGACTGCTCTGAAATTTCCAATTCCAGATTCCTCTGAGCATCCATTAGAAATTTAAGATGCTCTATCATCTCTGTTTCAGATTCCCATGCGCTGGTAATGCCTGCGATTAGGTTTTTGTTGATCTCGAGAGACTTTAGAAGCAGTTCAAAAATTCTAACATCGCTGCTTCCATAGTTAGCCTGGATATCACCTCCAAAAGAAATTGAAGAGTTGTGAACATTAGAAATGAATAAATTCATGATCGCTGCATTTTGGTTTAACAGTATCAATTTTTTCAATCCTGCGGTTCTAAACTATTCAGGGGAGGGGATAAATTACCAGAATCGATTTTAAAAAAAGGTTGAGCAATTCTTCAATTATTACTCAATAGGATAAAGGGCATAACATTCACCTTGTCAAAATTGCTGGAATTCCCCATATTGAATAATTCTTACTTTTTACAGTTTTATTTTAGATGGCTTTTAACGAAGATTCTAGGGTTAAAATCCCGGCAATTTTACATTTAGTACGCTTAGGGTTTACTTATATTCCTCAGGGTAATGTCGTGCATTGAACAATTCTTGAATTATGTACCGATGAGTAAAGAGGCTAAGGAATAATCTTACTCCTGCCAGAAATACGCTGATGGGCAGACATGATTATGAGTAGCTAGATGATTGAGTATAAATATACAGTCTGTTGTACTGCTAAGTAAGAAGTATGGTAGCGGTGAAAATTGCTGGGTAACGAGAATGAAAAATCTAACTCTGTAAAATAATTAGCAGCAGTTACAATGTCATTTGGCCGATTTCTATTGTTATCTCATTTTAGTAGAATTTATCGTCTATTTCTCATGATAACTGTACTGTGAAAGAATGTTCAGGAAGGAGTTAATCATAAAAATACCCTATACAGGGTATTTTTATTTGTATTTGGCTGACTATTTTGTGGGATAAACTAAAGGAGAAAAAAAATGCCTCCCAGTTAAAGTCGAGAGGCGAACTTAATGTTTACACAACGGAATAATCCTTATTGTGAATTGCTTTCAGATTAAAGGTAGTAGAAATTTTTAAATAATAACAAATGAAAAATATTCTTGGCTTAGACCTCGGTACTACTTCGATTGGTTTTGCCCATGTTATCGAAGATGAAAATCCGTCGAAATCTAAAATTATACAAATAGGCTCTCGGGTAAATCCTCTTACAACTGATGAGCAAACTAATTTTGAAAAAGGCAAACCAGTTTCAGTCAATGCAGATAGAACTTTGAAAAGAGGAGCGAGAAGAAATCTTGATCGCTTTCAACTTAGAAGAGCGAATTTGATTCATGCTTTAGTTAAGGCCAATATCATTACTAAAGACACCAAACTTGCAGAGGATGGTAAAAACACAACGCATTCGACTTGGCATTTAAGGGCTAAATCACCAGTTGAGATGATAGAAAAGGAGGATTTAGCCAAAGTATTTTTAGCAATAAATAAGAAACGAGGTTATAAAAGTAGTCGTAAAGCTAAGAATGAAGAGGAGGGCCAAGCGATCGACGGGATGGACGTTGCTAAAAGACTATATGAGGAAAATCTTACTCCAGGCCAGTTAGCCTACCAGTTGCTAGGAGAAGGCAAAAAACATATTCCAGATTTTTACAGGTCAGATCTACAGAGAGAATTAGATAAAGTATGGTTGTATCAACAGCAATTCTATCCTGAAGTATTAACCAATGATTATAAAAAAGAATTAGAAGGGAAAGGGCAGAGGGCAACATCAGCTTCTTTTTGGGCGAAATACAAGTTTAATACTGCTGAAAACAAAGGGACTAGAGATGAGAAGAAAAATCAAGCTTACAAATGGCGGAGTGAGGCAATTTCCCAACAGTTAGAAAAAGAGGAAGTCGCTTATGTAATAACAGAAATAAACAATAACCTCAATAATTCAAGTGGTTATCTAGGTGCTATTTCTGACAGAAGTAAAGAGCTGTATTTCAACAAGGAGACAGTAGGACAATACTTGTATAAGCAGTTGCTTGAAAATCCACATACCCGATTGAAGAATCAGGTTTTTTATCGCCAAGATTATTTGGATGAGTTTGAATCGATTTGGAATGAGCAGAGAAAGCATCATTCTGAATTGACTGATGAACTGAAAATAGAGATTCGAGATATTGTAATTTTTTATCAGCGTAAGCTCAAATCCCAAAAAGGATTAGTAAGTTTTTGTGAATTTGAAAGTAAGGAAATAGAAATAGGAGATGGTAAAAAGAAAACCATTGGGCTGAAAGTAGCGCCAAAATCATCACCACTATTTCAGGAGTTTAAGATTTGGCAAGTACTTCACAATATTTTAGTCAAGAAGAAGGGCAGTAAAAAACGTGTTGCAAAAGTTGATGCCCAAGCAAGTTTATTTGAGAAGGATATGGAAATCTTTCCTTTTGATGAGGAAGAAAAAAATCTCCTATTGGAGGAGTTAAACTTAAAAGGGAATTTATCAGCAAAGTCTATTCTAGAGCTTTTAGGCTATAAAAATCAAGATTGGGAGATTAACTATTCGCAAATAGAGGGAAATCGAACTAATAGAGCATTTTACGAAGCATTCCTTAAAATATTGGATTTAGAAGGTTATGATGTTAAGGATTTATTAAAAGTAAAATCAAATAAGGATGAGGTTGAATTAGATGATATCAATATACCAGCTTCTGAGATCAAATTGATGGTGAGACAGATTTTTGACACTTTGAAAATAAGCACAGATATTTTGGATTTTAATCCAGAATTAGATGGGAAAGCATTTGAAAAACAAGCTTCGTATCAATTGTGGCACTTGTTATATTCTTATGAAGGGGATGACTCTGCTAGTGGAAATGAAAAGTTGTATGATTTGCTGGAAAATAAATTTGGTTTCAAAAGAGAGCATAGTCAAATATTAGCAGATGTAAGTTTGTCTGATGATTACGGGAATTTGAGTAGTAAGGCAATTAGAAAAATTTATCCTTTCATTACCGAAAATAATTATAGTACAGCATGCGAGTTGGCAGGATATAGGCATTCAGCTTCTTCATTGACAAAGGAGGAAGTAGCCTCTCGTCCCCTAAAGGATAAATTAGAGATTCTTAAGAAGAATAGCTTACGCAATCCGGTAGTAGAAAAAATCTTGAATCAGTTGGTAAACGTAGTCAATGCATTGATAGACAAAAACAGTGAAAGAGATGCAAATGGAAATATCACTAAACATTTCAAATTCGACGAAATCCGGATTGAACTTGCAAGAGAATTGAAGAAAAATGCGAAGGAACGCGCAGAGATGACATCTAATATCAATACTGCTAAGACTAATCATGAAAAAATATTCAAGCTTCTACAGAGTGAATTTGGAGTAAAAAATCCAAGCAGAAATGATATTATACGATATCGGTTGTATGAAGAATTAAAGAATAACGGATACAAGGATCTATATACTAATATCTATATACCCAGAGAAATATTGTTTAGTAAACAAATAGATATAGATCATATTATCCCACAGGCGAAATTATTTGATGACAGCTTTTCCAACAAGACAGTTGTCTTTCGTAAGGATAATCTTGAGAAAGGTAGTAAAACTGCTTACGACTATATTGATAGTAAATATGGAGAAAATGACCTTGAGAAATTCGAAATAAGAATAGCAAGCCTTTTTGAATTGAATAAGAAAAACAAGGAAGAAGGTATCTCAAAAGCCAAATATCAAAAATTACTCAAGAAGGAGACAGAAATTGGAGATGGATTTATTGAGCGTGATCTAAGGGATAGCCAATACATCGCCAAGAAGGCCAAAAACATGATGTATGAAATTTCTCGTTCTGTGCTTTCTACAACTGGAAGCGTGACCAATAGACTTCGCGAGGACTGGGATTTGATCAATATTATGCAGCAATTGAATCTTGAAAAATTCCAGAAATTAGGATTGACGGAAATGGTCGAAAAGAAGGATGGGACTTTCAAAGAGCGAATCATAGATTGGAGTAAAAGGAGCGATCATAGACATCATGCAATGGATGCCCTGACTGTAGCCTTTACTAAACATAATCATATACATTATCTTAATAACCTCAATGCCCGAAAGAATGAATCAAATAAATTGCATAAAAACATCATCGGAATTGAGGTAAAAGAAACACATGTATCTGTTGATGACAAAGGCAATAAAAAACGTGTTTTCAATTTGCCCATTCCAAATTTCAGAGAGCAGGCAAGAGAACATTTAGAAAATGTCTTGGTGTCTCATAAAGCTAAAAATAAGGTGGTCACCAAGAATAAAAATAAAGCAAAAACAAGGACTGGTGAAAGGGTAAAGGTAGAATTGACTCCGAGAGGACAATTGCATAAGGAAACTGTTTATAAGAAGTATCGATACTATGAAAGTAAAGATGAAAAAATCGGTGCAAAGTTTGATTTAGCCCTAATTGAAAGAGTTTCTAATCCTACATATAAGCAGGCTCTTCTATTAAGATTTTCTGAAAATGGTAACGATCCGATGAAGGCTTTTGCAGGGAAAAATTCTTTAATTAAAAACCCCATCTACCTAAATGAAGGGAAGACGGAGGTGCTACCTGAAAAAGTAAAGTTGGTTTGGTTAGAAGAGGGTTTTTCTATTAGAAAAGATGTGTCTCCAGAGAATTTCAAGGATGCAAAATCAATTGAAAAGGTAATAGACCTTAGAACGAAGAATATTCTTCTAAATCGATTGAAGAAGTTTGGGGAGGATTCTAAAAAAGCATTTTCTGATTTAGATAAGAATCCTATTTGGCTTAACGAAGCAAAAGGAATCTCCTTGAAAAAGGTAACAATCAGTGGAGTAAAAAATGCAGAAGCTCTTCATTTTAAAAAGGATCATTTAGGTAATATAATTTTAGATTCAGAAGGAAATCCAATTCAGGCTGATTTTGTGAGTAAAGGGAACAATCATCATATTGCTATTTATCGTGATGAAAAGGGGAGTTTACAAGATGATATAGTTTCATTTTATGACGCTGTAAATCTGGCAAGATGTGGGGAGCCAATCGTAAATAGATACTTTAATCAAGGATTAGGGTGGAAGTTCTTGTTTTCAATGAAGCAAAACGAATATTTCATTTTTCCGAATGAAAAGCTGGAGTTTAACCCTGTTGAGATTGATTTATTAAATCCATTAAATTCTAAAATCATCAGTCCCAATCTTTATAGAGTTCAGAAAATATCGAAATTATCATATGGTAATTCTTTTGTCAGAGAGTATGTTTTTAGACATCATTTAGAAACTAGTGTTGATGAAAATAAAGAATTAAAAGAAATTGCTTTTAAGAATATCAAAAGTTTGGGGTATTTCGAGAATGTAGTAAAGGTACGTCTTAATCATCTCGGTGATATTGTAAAAGTGGGTGAGTATTAATCTTAGGTGAATATCAATGCTACCAGACCAATCCTACCATATTTACAATCATGCAAACGGTTCGGAAAATATCTTTCGTGAGGAGGAGAATTACAGGTTTTTTCTGCATCAATATGAGAAGTACCTGAGTGCAGTGGTAGATACGTATGCTTTTTGCCTAATGCCTAATCATTTTCACTTGTTGGTCGGAGTGAAGGAGGAAGCTGAATTAGCGAGAACTTTTCCAAAGTTCGAAACTTTGGAAAAGTTGGTATCCAAACAATTCTCCAATTTCTTTAGCTCCTACACCCAATCATTCAATAAGGTTTATACTAGGAAAGGAAGTCTTTTTATTAAAAACTTTAAGCGAAAGCCTATTCTTACGGAATGTCAATGGCAGGATACTTTTTTATATATCCACTTGAATCCGATAAAGCATGGTTTTGTGAAGGACTTGAGAAACTGGAAATGGTCTAGTTTTCATGGATATGAAAGTGCAAAGAACCCCTCAAAATTAGAAAGAAGCTACTATCTAAATTATTTTGATAGCTGGCAACACGCAAATTATTTAATGAATATCAAAAAAGAAGCAATAATGAAGGAGGAAATGGAATAATGACTCCTGTCTATCAGCATTTCTAAAGCACCAAACTTTAGAAAAGTCCTAAGCAAAACTATGATCAAACGAACACTTTTTTTCGGCAACCCAGCTTACCTGAGTACTAAAAACGAGCAGATGGTAATTTCTTTTCCAGATGATAAGCCTGTTCGTATAGTTGCTATAGAGGACTTAGGGATGATAGTGCTTGAAGATCAACAAATCACGATCACCAATGGCTTGCTCGGAAAGCTAATCGACCGGAAGGTTGCTGTAGTTACCTGCAATTCTCAACACCTGCCAGATGGACTTTTACTCCCTATGCATGGCCATACCGAACAGGTAGAGCGGATTGGATATCAACTGAATGCCAGCTTGCCTTTGAAGAAAAACCTTTGGCAACAGACCATAACTGCCAAAATTCAGAATCAACATGCCTTGTTGAAAGAAAAAGGTAAGACAAGTACACGTATGGAATATTTGGCGAAGAATGTGAATTCTGGTGATTTGGGAAATAATGAGGCTCAAGCTGCAGCGATTTACTGGCAGAGTCTATTTGATCTCCCGGATTTTAATAGAGGTCAAGCTGGCATTCCACCAAACAATTTGCTCAACTACGGGTATGCAATTTTGCGAGCCGTAATCGCCAGGGCATTGGTTTCATCTGGTTTACTTCCAAATGTGGGGATTTGGCATCACAATAAATATAATGCGTATTGTCTGGCTGATGATATTATGGAGCCCTATCGTCCATTTGTGGATCTAGTGGTGTCACATATTGTAGATACAGAGGATAGCTACGAAGAATTGACCATAGAACTCAAAAGGGAACTGTTAACAATTCCGGCTTTGGATGTAAAAATTGATGGACAAAAAAGCCCACTGATGGTGGCAGCAAGCCGTACAACCAATTCCTTATATGAATGCTTTGCTGGCATAAGTCGTAAGATTATTTATCCGGAATATGCATGAAAATTATTATTCCAGGCTTAATCAATATCGGAGTTTGTGGGTTTTAGTTTTTTTTGACCTACCTACCGAGACAAAAAAAGATCGGAGAATTGCGTCAACTTTTAGGAAGAAATTGTTGGATGACGGTTTTGCAATGTTTCAGTTTTCGATCTATATGCGATTTTGTGCAAGTAGGGAAAATGCTGAGGTTCACATTCGGAGGGTTAAAATAAATCTCCCGCCAAAGGGAAAGGTAGGGATTATGCAGATTACGGACAGGCAGTTTGGAATGATGGAATTGTTTCACGGAAAAACTATTGCTGAAAAAGAGCAGCCAGTCCAACAGCTAGAGCTTTTTTAAGTTAAAGAGGTATAAAAACCTTTTCCAATCCGCCGAGGTGGATTGGAAAAGTTGACCTCCCTTCAAAAAAGCATCGGAAAAACGATGGTTTTTTAAGTTCAAATTTTATACATAAAAGACAGCATACCAGCCACTTATCGTGGGG
>TARA_R110002072_G_scaffold31735_5_pt1 | contig 71211 bp, 68 predicted proteins | sample TARA_R110002072 | Tara Oceans TARA_R110002072 (sample SAMEA4397118) | marine metagenome | biome: Polar Biome; feature: [SRF] surface water layer (ENVO:00010504); material: water (ENVO:00002006), including particulate matter (ENVO:01000060) such as... | depth 5 m | reverse complement strand
CGTAGACCTGGTTGGAACCCTGGAAACCGCCGCGGCGGTTTTTCTTGAGCTTGAGGTTGATGCTGAAGGGAATGAAACGGATCGACGCTATCGGTTCAAAGGTGGTGTTGTTGAACCCCACCACCGCGAATTGAGTCAGCAGCTGTTGCAGGAGAGTCAACGGTTGTTAGGTCTACTTCAACACCTTGAGGTTGCCCTTGAAGAGCGAGTGACCGACACCGACCCAGGAGATCGAGACGCTATTGAGCCCTGGCTTGGTCAGGTTGCCGCGGCGTCCGCACGAACCCAGACCGGCACGGCACTCTGGCAGGATTTTATGGTTGCGGACCCAGATAACGCGCCACCTAAAGCTCGATGGATCAATTACCGTGAAGGCGCAGAGTTAATGTTAAATGCGAGCCCTGTCGCAGTGAATGACGCCCTTGAAAACTTACTCTGGTCACGGTGTTTTGGTGCGGTCATTACCTCGGCAACCCTTGCGGTTGGCGCGGATTTCTCTCGATTTATTCGCCGGGTGGGCATTGCCGACGATAATCGCTTTACGGCCCTGTTAAGTCCGTTTAATTTTCAGGAGCAGGGGACACTGCAGGTTCCCGCAATGCGTACGGACCCGAGAAAAGCCGATGAACATACCGATGAAGTGGCGGAGATATTGCCGGGTCTGTTAAAAGGTGTTGGCGGCGGTCTGGTTCTGTTTTCCTCCTGGCGACAAATGTTTCGAGTCACAGATTTATTGTCAGGGGAGTTTCTAGAGCGCGTGATGAGCCAGGGTACCTTAGGCAAAGCCGAAATTGTTGCCCGCCACAAAGAAAAAATTGATAAAGGGGAATCCAGCATTATTTTTGGCCTGGCGAGTTTTGCTGAGGGCATCGATTTACCCGGTAAATATTGTGATCACGTGGTGATTATTAAAATTCCTTTTGCTGTGCCGGACGATCCGGTGGGTGCAACATTAAGCGAGTGGATTGAGGCAAAGGGCGGTAACTCTTTTCAAGAGATTATGATTCCCGATGCGGCCCTACGTATGGTTCAAGCCTGCGGCAGACTGTTAAGAACAGAGACGGACTCGGGCACAATTTCGATTCTGGATCGAAGACTGGTGACCCAGCGATATGGGTCTATGTTGTTAGATGCCATGCCGCCATTCCGGCGCCTGATCCTCTAATGGTCGGAGAGCCTACAGCACGGCATAGCTTCGACCTTGCCTGTCGAGACATGAACCTCAATTTGCCCAATGGCTATTTTGAAATTCTGTATCAATGCACCGGGTGGATCGCCGGTCAATCTCAAGCCCGATCCAAATCCAACTTAAAGACAACACTCGGCGTCTCGGGGTCACAGGGTAGTGGTAAAAGCACTTTTTCTTCGCTGCTGTCGAATCTGCTTCGAGACGTGTTTTCGATTTCTGCCGTGGTTCTGTCACTGGATGATTTTTATCTGACCCGAGCGGAACGAGAAGCGCTTGTTGAGGTGAGTCCGATGCTAAAAACCCGGGGAGTACCGGGGACCCACGATCTGGCCCTGGCCATTGCCGCAAGAAATCAATTTATCAACGGTGATGTGATGCGGGTGCCAGCGTTTTCGAAGTCTGAAGACGACCGGATGGGTTATAACGATTTGGCGACTAAGGACACAACGCTGTTAATTTTTGAAGGCTGGTGCTGGGGGGCAAAACCCGAGGCACTTGAAACGCTTGTCGCTCCAATAAACGAACTGGAGCGGCAAGCAGATGCGGATGGGGTTTGGCGACGCTTTGTGAATGAACAGCTCGATGCCTATCAGCAGTTGTTCTCAACGGATCTAAGCCTGTTTCTTAAGGTTCCGGACTTCTCCTGTGTAGCTCGCTGGCGCTGGCAACAGGAGCAGGGATTACCGGCTGGACCCGGGCGCATGACCCAGGCAGAAGTAGAACGGTTTGTGATGTACTACGAGCGCATTACCCGACAGCTTCTCCGGGACTACGCAGCGGAGGCCACTATTTGTTTATCCCTGGAACAGGACCATTCGATCCACCTTGAGAAGTTTCCCGGCACTTAAGTGCTCATTGTAAGGCTCAAGCCTTTGATTCGGGTGCCTGTATCGATTGCGCGGTTCTAGGGCTGGGTTCAGGTTTTGTTCAGGGGACTGATTCTATTATGCCTTCCACATTGCACATATAGCGAAGGAAGCCATGACATTCATTAACAAACACATTATTCAGCGTTCTATCAAAAGCACAACTCTGGCTGCAGGGCTGATTCTGGCATCCACCACGGCCCTGGCGAGTGGCAGTATAAGCTACGAATATGGCGACGTTGTTGAGGCTACCCCTATCGTTAAAAACATTCGTATTTCAACTCCCCGGGAAGAATGCTGGGATGAAACCGTCACCCACTCAAGCCAAAATAATAACGGTGTCAGCACCGTGTTGGGTGCTGTGATCGGCGGAGCACTGGGTAACGCGGTTGGGCACAACAAAACCAACAAGAAAGTGGGTGCTGCCGTAGGCGCAGTATTGGGCGGCACTATTGGTAGTGCTGTGGGTCATGAACGTTCAAGCAAACGCTACACTAGTACCGAGGAGGTCTGTCGGGTCATCAACGATTATCGTGAGGAAGAGCGTATTGTCGGTTATCATGTTCGATATGAATTTAACGATGTGATCTACACAACACGTACCGATGAAGATCCAGGCGACAAGATCAAATTGCGATTGTCAGTTTCACCGGTTAGCTAGTCACGATTTGTTTTAATTCATTTTTGCATCTTTACGCGTCAAACGAGAGGAAAGTGGAAATGCGTGGTCTATGTTTGGGATTAGTCATGATGGGATTGGTGGCGGTGGATGCGTCGGCTAACCCATTTAGTTACCCCGAACGCGGCAACCAACGGTCCGCAGAATTTCGCAAGGCACCCGACAACTTTCTGCCGGGTAATGTTCGAGCTCGAACCGGTAGCCGGGAGGCTGCAAATCAAGCTAAACAACGTTACCCCGACAGTAAAATATTGTCGATCAACCCCGTTCGAAACAACGATCGACAGTATCGTATCAAGTTACTGTCGAATGATGGTGTTGTGAAATACGTGTTTGTTGATGCAACCAGCGGCGAGGTTTTTGATGAGTAAGCGCCTATTGTTAGTGGAAGACGAAAGCAAATTGCGCGAGCAATTGCAGGAAATTTTGGAACGTCATGACTTCAAGGTCGACCAGGCATCCGACGGCATGGAAGGTTTGTATTTAGCCCAGAAGTACTCCTATGACGTTGCGGTGATTGATCTTGGCTTACCCAAGGTTCCAGGTTTGGATATCGTCAAAAAAATTCGTGAAGAAGGGCGTGAGTATCCTATTTTGATTCTGACCGCCCGGGCAGATTGGCAGGATAAGGTCGATGGACTTGCTGCCGGTGCAGATGACTACCTGGTGAAGCCCTTTCATGTGCAGGAGCTACTGGCACGATTGGACGCCCTGATTAGACGAGCTTCCGGTAAGCTGAAGCCAGCTTTGAGTTGTGGTCCAATCCACATGGATATGAAAGGTAAGCGGGTTAAAGTTGACGAAACACCCATAGACCTGACCGCTTTTGAATACAATCTTTTGCACTATCTGATGCAGCGTCCGGGGGAAGTCGTCTCAAAAACACAGCTGACGGAACACCTATACGATCAGGATTTTGATCGGGACAGTAATGTCATTGAAGTGTTTGTCGGTAGACTGCGAAAGAAGCTAGATCCTAAAAATGCGCTGAAACCGATCGAGACAGTAAGAGGTCAAGGTTATCGTTTCACGATTGCTGCAATCTAATTCTAGACTGACCTATGAGTAAATCCTTCTCGCTGCGGAGTCGAATGTTATGGTCCGCGGCGATTGTCATGTTCGTGTTTTTTGGACTAATGGGCGTGGTACTGGACCAGGCATTTCAACGTAGTGTTGAGCAAAGCGTCGAAGAAAAATTACGCATTCAAATATACGGTTTGCTGTCGGTGACGGAGGTCGACCAGGGCGAGTTGTTTCTTCCCGAGGCATTACAGGAACCCAGGTTTAATAATCCAGGCTCGGGCCTTTATGCCCTGGTTCGCAACGACGGTGGTCAGGAGCTCTGGCGTAGTCCGTCGACCATCACCCTTGATCTGTCTCCCCAGCAAATTGAATCCCAGTATGGCGCATTGCAACCTGGAGAGGAGCGATTTGAAAAGCTTGCGAACCACAATATTTTTTATCTTTCTTATAAAATCCTCTGGGTGGGTGCGGGAGATGAAGCCCAGGAGTTTGTGTTTGTCGTGATGGAATCAGAGGATGCATATCTGAAGCAACTGAGTCGATTCCGCAATAATCTATGGGGCTGGCTGGTATTAGTCGGTGTGCTCCTGATTGCCGCACAGGCACTGATGATGAACTGGGGGCTAAAGCCGCTCGCGGGGCTAGCGACTGATCTTGCTGCCATCGAAAGTGGTGATCGACAATCCCTGGGCCGTGACTACCCCCGTGAGCTAAGTGGGGTGACCCGTAACCTGAATATTCTGATCTCTAGCGAACGAACCCAACGAGAAAAATATCGGACTACGATGGCAGATCTGGCCCATAGTATCAAAACACCGCTAGCCATCTTAAAAGGCAGTGCCGCCCAGCTTGAAACCGGTGCGTCGGTTCCTGAAGTAGTGCAGACCATTGATGAACAGGTTGGGCGCATGGACGAAATTGTTGGCTACCAGTTAGCCCGTGCAATGAGTGATGCTTCTAGTTTAATCAAGAGCAACATAGAGGTGGCGCCTGTTGTTGAACGTCTGGTTGCAGCAATGGCCAAAGTGTATCCAGATCACTCAATCAATCTGGAAAAAAACCCATGTTCATTTTTCGGCGATGAGCGAGACCTAATGGAACTGTTGGGGAATCTAGTCGACAATGCCTGCAAATATGGTAAGTCTCAGGTTGCTATTCATCTTGCTGAATCAACTGCCCAGGGTACGGAGATTATTGTCGAGGATGATGGTCCGGGAATTCCGGTTGCGCAACGTGCAGGTGTCTTACAGCGCGGCGCCAGACTCGATTCTAAAGCCCAGGGCCAGGGCATTGGACTCGCAGTTGTGGTTGAGATTGTTGATCGTTATCAAGGCAAAATCGAAATAGCGAAAAGTGATCTAGGCGGCGCTAAAATCACCTTAAAGTTTGGCTAAGCGGGGCGGTTGTTGGTGCAACCAGCCCCAATAGAGACACTCACCACGGATGTATCACACGGGTAGTCCAAGCTTGATGGCGATCTGTTCGAAGCGTGACTGTAATTCAGAGATTTTTGTTTTTGTCGCAAACCAATCTATAAGTAGCGTTTCAGCCTGTTCCTGGGCGCTGCGGGTTTCTTTTTGTCCCAGGGACAATTCTTTGTTCAATCGTTCAACCTGGTAGGCCATGCGAGCTTGCTGACTGGACTCCGGAGAAGGTAGCTCCGCCAAAATCTCCAATCGGATGATAATCAGGGTTTGGTCTTGCTCGCTCCGTTCACAGCGGCCATCTAGGGCTTCTGTCAATTTTGCATCCAGAGAAATATCCCCTTCGAGCTGGCTATCCACTGCAGCCTGAGCAAGTTCGCCGGAATCGAGTCGGTCGAGTAACAGACAACGGCGCTGGAACTCTTTGAACATATGTTCCTGGTTAGCGAGGGCCTGCTGTTTAATCTGCTTTTCCGCTTTCTTGATCAGCTTTGTTGCTTCAGCCTGGAGACCCCTGGCGCCGGTATCTATCGCTGAGGTTTCTTTGCGAAATGCGGAAATGTCGGCACGGGACAATGATTGCTCATTCTCAATCCGTTGATTAAAGGCGTTGCACAGGGTTCGAAATGCCTGGGCCGTTTCCTGGGCAGCGGTTTTGGCTGCTTGCTGACCTTCGTCGCGTTTTGCGAACACGGCATCACACTGGTGCCGAAATGCCTTCCAGAGTTTTTGATCCTGGCGCCTGTCGGTGAGACCAATCGTTTTCCAACGCTGCTGTATTGATTTTGTGCGGTTAACCAGTTCTGAGGTAGGAATATCCTGCTCGAGGAGTTCAACTACTTCTTGAATGAGAGCACTTTTCAGGTCCGCATTGCCGCCCTGTTCCTTTCGTAATTGAGCCTGGATAGGTTGAAGTGCTCGCTCGAATCTCTTTTCAATACTCTTAATTTTCTGTCTTGGTACGTTTCCGTACTGGCGCCATTCAGATTTTGCGCGGTTAACAACCTCTATCATGGATTTCCAATCTACCGCTGACCAGTCCTGATCTGTGGTGATCAATTCTAGTGAGGCGCAAATTTTTTCGCGCTGTTCCAGATTTTTCTGACGGACACTCTCTTGTTCTGCAAAAAATTCGGCGCAGGGTGCAAAGGCTAAATCGCCGAGTTTCTTAAATCGACTCCAGGACTTTTGAGCCGGACGGCTGTCGGAGGAACCTAGTTTTTTCCATTCCTCCTGTAGTTCTTTGATCGCTTTGGCTTTTTCCGGTGGCGCAATTGCGCTGTCTTCAGCCAGCGCTTTCATCTTCAGGCACAGTTCATCGCGTTTCGGCTGAGTAGCAAACCCCTGCCAATCTTTAAGTTCCTGAAGCTTAGCCAGCAGCTGCTGAATGCGAGTGTTTTGTTCAGTATTTGGTTGAAATGACTCAAGACCTTTTGTTAAGCGAGTTCGAGCACGGCCGGCGGCCTTAATGTGACCAGCTTCAATTTCAGATTCCAGTTTATTTAGGAGTTCTGTAATGGCGGCCTGTTGCGCTTGCTTCTCGGATGCTTGTTCTGCTTTGGCTGTCAGCTCGGTTCTGATGAGTGTGGTCACAGACTCAAAATCAGCGGGTTTGGTAAAGCTTTCTGGCCAGTTCAATTCTGTTAGCTGGGAATTAAATTGGTCGAGATTCAAACTGTTTCGATTGTTTAACAAGTTTTGCCAGCGACGTTGGGCATTCACGAGTTCTGTTAAATCATGGGTGTTCTGACGACGTGACTCTGACTCGGAGGTTGGCCACTCCGAGATGATTGCAGCGAGACTCGATTGCAAATGCCCTATGTTTGGATTTTCAAGACATTCAGCTCGCAAGCTGTCGCTGCGGGTTGTGAGTCGGGCGATCTCTTCGTTGAGTAGTGCCACGGGGTCTGGAATTGCAGCAGCCTTTTCCAGACAGTCTGCAATTAAGCTAGTGATGGCGGGCTTAAAGTTGTCAGCTGGCGCTTGTTTTGAAAGCTGGTGCCACTCATGTTGGAGTACATCAACGCGACGTGCGTATTCGGGACCTGCCTCGGCCGCTAACAAGGTAGTCAGTTTTTGCTGCAGGTTCTGCAGAGCAAGTTCGCTGGCTTCGAGTTCCGCCCGGGAATGTTGAATGACTTGCAGTTTACTTTTGACAATTCGAGATACATTTTTATCCCGGTCAACAAAGTGTTGCTGTATTTTTTGCAGCGGTGCTTCGTTTTCAAGTCGGCCAGCACAGTGTTGATGGACTCGACTCAGGTTGTCCGTTAGTAAGAGTTCGCAGAGATCCAAATCATCTTTGATGTGGTCGGTTGCGCGAATTCGAAAATCTTCTGCAGGGGAGTGGGTGGCGAGTGCCTTTAACAAATTGATCGGCAGCTCATCGTTAATGACATCGAGGTGCGCGAGGTCTGAACCAACAAGCGTTGCCCAGCGTGAGGCAGCCTCCTTTTTACTGGGAGCGGTATCGCTTGTTGCAAGGTTCAACAACGCGTTGACGTCATCAACCCGCTCAATGGCGGCGAGCCGAACACCGGCATCGGGATCTTTGTCCGCGAGTTGGGTGAGAATTTCGGCTGTCAGTTTGCCAGCAAGAACGCTTTGTAAGCGAACCTTCGGGTCATCGTGTTGCCATTTGGGTGTAAGTGGATTTATTTTCATGGCAATGTTTAGGACAAGCTTTTGTCCTTATACCTTTCATGGAGTGAGTAGGCGGATCAAAGTTTATTGTGTGATCCGTCGCAGAGCGGTTGGTCCGCTGTTTGTTTACAGCCGCAGAAGTATACCGTTTTGCTTTCGGTTGCCTCAAACTTTGTCGGCTCAAATTCCGTTCCGTTGTGAGAACCGTCACAGAAAGGCTGTTTTGCACTTTTACCACAAGCACACCAGAAGTAGTTTTTTCCGGCGACAACTTCGACCCCATAGGGGGATTTTTGAGGCATTTCAGGAATTGCCATTTTGATTCTCCAGACTAGGTATGGACAGTATTTAAGCCCTATCAGCGCGACAATAGCAATGTTGAAATGACAACAACGACCCAATATGATCGGGGGCTTAAATTTAGGGGTTAAACATGGATTTTTCTTTCACAGAAGAGCAATCAATGCTCGTGGACAGCGTCCAACGATTTATTCAGAACGATTATGGCTTTGATTCTAGACAAAAGCTCATCGCGACGGAAGAAGGCTACAGTCCAGCGAACTGGAAAAGCTTTGCTGAACTCGGTTGGCTTGCCCTGCCTTTTTCCGAGGAACTTGGCGGATTTGGTGGTGGACCGGTAGATGTCATGATCTTAATGGAGGAGTTCGGCAAGGGATTAGTGGTTGAGCCTTACCTCACGACCGTTTTGTTGGCGGGCAAATGCCTGGAACATGCTGGTGGTCAGACAAATCTACTGGCTGAGATTATCGCCGGTGAAAAGCTTGGCTCGCTTGCTTTTGTAGAGCCTCAGGCCCGATTTAATCTGTCTGATATCAAAACCACAGCGGTTGAATCAGGTGGAAACTACACCATCAGTGGCGCTAAGGGTGTTGTGTTGGGTGGTCCGGGATCAGATTTCTTTATTGTGCCGGCCCGTACCAGCGGCGAACAACGAGACACCCAGGGCATCAGTCTATTCCTGGTCCAAAAGGGTGCAGCGGGACTTGCTCAACGCAATTACGCAACGGTTGATGGACATCGTGCATCTGAACTTACGTTCGACAAGGTGGAAGGTGAGTTGCTAGGTAAAGCAGACGAGGGTTTTGCCATTCTCGAACGGGTCATCGACGAGGCAATTATCGCCATTGGTGCAGAAGCAGTCGGCGCGATGGAGGTTATGTACAAAACAACCGTTGAGTACTGTAAAACCCGTGAGCAATTTGGCCAACCGATTGGCAAATTTCAAGTATTGCAGCATCGGATGGTGGATATGTTTGTGGAACATGAACAAACCAAGTCTCTACTTTATATGGCCGCGATGCGCATGACCGAAGGTTACGATGTTGCTGCTAAAAAAGCGGTTTCGGGCCTAAAAGTCCAGGTTTGTAAGGGTGGCAAATTTGTCGGCCAAAATGCTATCCAACTGCATGGCGGGATGGGCATGACTGAAGAGATGAGTGTTGGCCACTACTTCAAACGGATTACAGTGCTTGAAACCCTGTTTGGTAATGGTGATTACCATCTGAAAAAATACGCACAGGTTGCCTAATGAGCGATACACCGGACTGGTTTTGGGCTGCGGTTGAGGATACGCCCGATGCGACAAGCATCGAGGTCGAAGACTGCGATATTAACTATCTCACCTGGAGTCAGACCGGTTCGCCGGGACTACTATTTGTCCACGGCCACAATGCCCATGCTCACTGGTGGGATTTTATTGCCCCTGCTTTTAAAGCAGATCACCAGACCGTTGCGCTTGATATGTCAGGCATGGGTGATAGCGACCATCGTGATGCCTATTCTAATGACACCTATGCACAAGAAATTATTGCCGTCGCCGATGCCGCAAAACTACCCCAGGACAGTATATTAATTGCCCATAGTTTTGGCGGTCTACAGGCCATTCGAACCATGGCCCAATATCCGGATCGTTTTAAGGGGCTAATATTGGTCGACTCCGGCGTGCGTCACCCGGATGACATCAAAGAGCGAGAGCCACAACTGGAACGCCTGGGCCGTGCCAAGGTATATCCGGAGCGTGAAATTGCCATTGCAAGGTTTCGGTTGCAGCCTCCACAAACCTGTGACAACCAATATCTCGTGGATCACATCGCGCGAAATTCCGTGGAATATGATGAGGGTTGGGTGTGGAAATTTGATGAGGAATTAAATTCTCGAATGACCATGAACGGTGACCTGGAATCTGACCTTAAAGCCATTAAAGGCAAACTTGCGCTCATTTATGGTGAAAATAGCGAGAGCTTCAAAGCAACAAGTGCGGCCTACATGCAGGAATTAATGCCCGACATGACGCTGGTTGAACTTAAAGCGGCACAGCATCATTTGTTCCTCGACCAACCCCTGGCGTTTATCGACGAGGTCAAAAAGATACTCGCGGCCTGGGGCTAAATCAGAATTCCACTGCAAAGGGGAGCTAATTGTTAGATTCTGTGGCTCAACTGCTCGCTCCTTACTACATGCAAATCAAGTTCGTACATCTGTTCTTTGTGGCCATGTGGTTTATGAGCACCGCTGTGGCCTACACCTTCTATGTCGTGCCTTTGTTTCGATCATGGCAGGCGGACCCGAAAAACCTTGATAAAGCCCGGCTTCGGAACTGGGCTTTTGAGAGATTTGATGAGGGTGTGGTGCTAGAGCACGTTGCCTTTCCGATGATACTCATAACTGGCCCTATGTTAATGATCGCTGGAGGATGGACTCCGCTATCGGGCTGGTTTGCCATGAAGCTCATTATGGTTGTACTGGTTTTTCTGCCCCTGGAGGCCCTGGATTATTATCTGTCACATATGACGCTGAATAAGAGTCGACTGAGGTCAGCTGGGGATATGGATCGTTATGAAAATGCCATTCATCTTCATTGGTGGTTTTTAGTGGTCTCAACTCCAGTTGTGATTGTGTCGATTCCATTTACGATATACCTTGCCATAGTGAAGCCGTTTTAAACTGATGAATATCGATTCCATTCCTGAAGTAGACTTGGTTGCCTTGAAACCCTTTCCTGCTGGAGAGGCGGTGGATCGCCCCTTGAAACGTATCGGTTGGCTCTTTTTTGGCTACATTTTATTGGTCATATTTCCCGCCTATCAGGCGCTTCGCTGGTGGTGGACGCCCGATTATGCAGTGTTTGCAGTATCGGATTGCTTAACCGCCCTGGGGGTTGCCGGTGTATTCGCGATTTTCACCATTAGGTCCGTAAAGCGAACACTCACCGTTCGACCAATCTCATAAATCTAGTTCTCATACCCAGTCCCAGTCCCAGTCCAAATCGTTGCATTTAGCACTGCGTTCTACAAATAGTTCTCAATATCAAATAAGAATAACTACCAAATGACTTGAAGCTCGTCTTTGCTCTCCCTATAATCTCCGCCAACAATACAAATGAGAATCAATTGCGAATAAGATGTTGTGGTATTTGGCTGCAACGGTCGAGATTGCTTCTATTGGTCACTAATTATCTTGCGGACAAAATGCTAATGACGAGTAGTAATTGGAAGACAACTTTGGTCTCGATGCTGTTGACTGGAATGCCAGTCCTTTCTGTTGGAGCAGCAGAAATGAATAAGCCAATTGGCATGGAGGAGATTGTGGTAGTGGGTGAAAAAACCCAACGCTCCCTGAAGGACACAGTGTCGTCGGTCTCGGTGATTTCTGAGGAAACCCTAAACTCGATGCAGCATCAGTCAATTACCGATGCTGTTGCTGAGATCGCGAATGTTGTCGTGCTCTCCGGGGCAGTTCCCGATATCCGGGGTGTTTCGGGTAACGGTTCCGCGGGAGGCTTCAATTCTATTTCCGGCGGCGCAAGGGCGAGGGTCTCAACCCTGATCGATGGTGTGGCGGAACCCTTTGTGGCAGACCTGACCGGTGACTCCGGGATCTGGGATATACAACAAATCGAAGTGTATCGAGGCCCCCAATCTACCAGCAACGGGCGCAATAGCCTGGCCGGTTCAATCTATATCAAAACGAAAGACCCTAGCTTCGATTGGGAAGGTGCCGTCCGACTTGGCTATCGCAACAATGACAGCTATGTCGATACCGCTGGTGTTATATCCGGGCCGATCATCGAAGACACCCTGGCATTTCGACTGAGCTTACAGCGTCTTGACGCGGAAACGATTACTGATGAGACGGGATTCCCGACTAATCCTGCTGACTATGATCTAAACGAGATTAGAACGAATCGAGTGAAAGGCAAATTGCTATGGAAACCTAACGATAATATTGAAGCGCTGCTCGCCTATTCAACCAATCAAGAACAGGGTGATACCGGCCGTATCTTTTATGAGGGTCCCGACTTTTCAGACCACAATAAGTTGTTCTTTCGTGATATCGAGAATGATTCTGATACCACGAGTTTGACGGTGAATTATGAAATCAGCGATGGTCTGTCCCTCGACCTGTTGTTTGCGGTGATGGACTACGAATGGGGATTTGATTCTTACGAAGCAACACCCGCGGCTCAACAGCAACTGGCTTTTGATGAAACCAATCGGACCGTTGATGTCAAACTTAACTTCGGCCTCAATAATGACACCTGGAACGGCTTTGTTGGGCTTGCTTACTTTGATAGGGATCAGGACATCGAGAGTCTTGGTGCGTTTATCTACGCTGGTGATGATGAGAGCGACTCGAAGGCAATATACGGAGAAGTCGATTACGCTCTGAGTGATGCCTGGAAACTCACTGTTGGGATGCGAGTGCAAAAAGAAACGCAGCTACGCAACTTTACCTACGCGCCCATTGTGGCTGTCCTCGATCAGGACGACAGCATTACGTTACCTAAGTTAGTACTCCAGTATGCACTCTCTGAACAAACGACTCTCGCGATCAGTGCTAGAAAGGGTTACAACGCTGCCGGTGGTGCCCTTAACTTTACTGCTCAGGAGTATTATTTCTACGACGAAGAAAAGGTCGACACCTATGAGGGTAGCATTCGAAGCACACTCAGGGATGGGACCGTTAACCTCAGCGCAAATGTTTTCTACAACAACTATGAAGGTTATCAAGCACTAAGCTCGACCCGGTTTATTACCAATCTGGATGAAGTTGTTACCTACGGAGCTGAACTTGAGGTTGTTGCCAGACCCCGCGCTAACATTGAGCTGAATGCTGGCCTGGGTTTGCTGCGATCTGAGATTGAAGATGCAGGCATCGGCTACCCGACGGTAGATGGTAACGACTTGAACTCAGCACCTGAGATTACTGCGAATGTCGGCGGTCGTTATTGGATCACCGATGCATTTAGTGTTGGGCTCTCAATACGGTATGTCGATGACTACTACGGTGACTTCGAAAACACTGAGGGTCGAGAGGCGGGCGGTTACACCCTCACGCGCTTTAGAGCGAACTATGACAACCACAATTGGCGCATATCTGCCTTCGTCAACAATTTGTTAGACGAAGACGAGTATGTGACTAAAGAGCCTGTAAGTGGTCGTTACCCGGGTGGGTATGTGTCAGTTGTCGATCCAAGGAATGTTGGCGTTTCAGTGACGTACACACTCTAACGATACGAACAGGGGCGCGAGAATGAATATATATATTGCCGGAGCAGTTGTTGCTGCAGGACTTATTGCCCTGCTGTTGTACCTCGCGAGTCCACATCAAAAACTAATGAGGCAACAGCCTCCAGTAAAAGCAATATACATTTCCTGCGCAATCCTGGTCATTTTAGCTTTTGTTATGTTGGACGGAGTTTTTGGCCCTGCGATATCAGTCTACTTTCTGCTGACGGTCATCATGTTGGTCTGGTCGATCATACCGATTTCGGTGGGGTACTTTCGAAAACAACAAGCGGAGGCCGAGAAGTGAATACTGTCGTAAATCGAGCTGTAGATAGGGGTGTAGATAGCGCAGCAAATGGCCTGAAAAAAACCAAAGCGCCCAGACTATCCAGTCAGCATTGGGCTGGAAAAGCCAGTGCCGGGCTTATTCTTGGGTTTTGTCTGTCGCTTGGGTTAAGCGGGTTTCTGGGGCTTTTCGTGTTCGGTGGAGTAGGGCAGTTCTCGATCGCCCATCAATTGACAATGTGGTTTATGGCACCGACGTTGGTAGTCCTGCTTAGCACCTGCTTTCTTTTTCAATCAGGTCTAAGAGCCTGGTGTTGGCTAGGCGCAGCAAATGTTGTGGTCTGGTCCATCTTATTCTTGACGAGTTAAGTTATGCGAAGTGACGTCATCAAAGTATACAAAGATGTTCATACTTGGGTTGGTATCATCAGTGGGCTTGCACTGTTTATCGCATTTTATGCCGGTGCGATTACGATGTTTGAAGCCCCCCTGCAGCAATGGTCATCGCCTCCCTCGAAGTTCGAATCCTTCACCCCACTCGATCGTACAGCGGAGTTAATCGACAAAGTCACGGCACGGTATCCTGAAGCTGCCACGGGGTATCAGATCGTGCTGGAACCCACGACGGAATATCCTGCGCGAATGAACTGGCGGGTACAGGTCGCAGAAGCTCACGACCATGATCCACCTACTTATCGGCATGCGGATTTAAGCGCAGACGGTCAATTGATTGTGGGGGATTCTGGAGCGTCTCCAGTATCGCAATTGATTGATGATCTGCATCGTCAAATTGGCTTACCCTTTGAACATGAGATTGCGATGCCCATAATGGGTATTATTGCTCTGCTTTATGGGGTTGCCTTGATCTCAGGCGTCATTGTTCTGTTTCCGACCCTGATTAAAGATCTTTTTGCTTTTCGGCAAACCCACAACCTGAAGCGGATGTGGTTAGATTTTCACAATTTGCTTGGTCTTTTCAGTTTACCGTTTCATATCATCATGGCGGTCACGGCTGTCGTATTCGCCTTTCATGATCAATTTTATGACGCCCAGTCAGCCCTGGTATACAGAGGTGAAAACAGTTTTACAGTGCCGCAACGATCGATTCCTGCTCCTGTAAACGATAGCGCCAGCACAATCGATTCGAGTCAGGATCAATTCTTGCCGCCTGCCCAAATCGTGGCAAGACTAACGGAACAGGCGCCGGGTTTTACCCCAAACCTGATGACTTACCAGATTGCATCGGGGCGCGGGCCAATGCTTCGCGTATTTGGCAACGATCCTAAGTATGGTATGCGATCTCCGACCGGAGGGGTGGTTGGGGTTGATCCATATACTGGAGAAGCAGTGGCGACGGATTATATGCCCGGCATGCAGGGACCTTTGGGTGCAACATTGACCAGTTTCTTCACACTACACTTTGGCAGTTTTGGTGGTGCTCCTGTTCGATGGAGCTATTTTATTCTGGGGCTGACGGGAGCGCTCTTGTTTTACAGTGGGAATTTGCTCTGGGTCGAAACTCGGAGAAAGAAGATCAGGCGCAATAGTGCGGTCAGCGAAGTCTCCCAGTCTAGGTCCACGGAGATTCTCGGTGCGCTTACGGTTGGCGTTTCATTGGGTTGCGTTGCAGGTATTTCCCTTACCATCGCCGCGGCGAAGCTGTTGCCACTCTGGTCTTTAGACGGTGCAAGCTGGCATCCGCTTATCTACTATGTGGTGTTTTTAGCAGCAGTTGCCTGGGCTTTGATTCGGGGTGCAGCCAGAGGTTCAGTGGACTTATTGGCTGCGGCCGCATGTGCGACTATGATGATCCCGGTGGTGAGTTTGGTTTCCCTTGTGGTTCCTCAGGTCGGATGGAACTATCCGGATACTTCCATTCTCGTAGATGTGGCGGCACTCTTTGCAACTGTGGCCCTGTTTCTTGTGGGCCGCCGTACCGCGAAACGAATTAAGCGAGCGCCGTCGGATAGCATTTGGTATGCAGCTGAATTGAGCCATACCGCAGTCTAAAAGTGACCTCACGATAGGCCGGAAGAAAGGAATAACCTGGGGTTGTTCGGCAAAAGATTGTTCGGCAAAAGATTGTTCGGCAAAAGATTGTTCGCCAAAATCGTGGCTGGTTTAGTGCTGATAATTGTAGTGTTGACGATCAGCGGCGCAATGTTCCAGAAATCCTGCGTCCGTCAAGATCTACAAAAGTATCCCGCAAGGGGTGAGCTTTTTGAGGTGTCGGGAAGACCTATGCACCTTGACTGTCGAGGCTCGGGTTCGCCAACGGTTCTGCTGGAATCAGGCCTACTAAGTAGTTCGGTCGCCTGGTGGCTTGTCATGGATGATATTGTCACCGACCATCAAGTGTGTGCTTACGATCGTCCAGAACTCGGCGGGTGCTGCAATCAGAACTTTCAACCAATTCTCGACATACCGTAGCCCTGGAAGCCGGTCACAGCAATTTGGTTGAAGATCCGGCGCTAGAGAAAGCTCGTTAGTCGGGTAGACTCAAGATTGCCTGTTTAACACGATCTGGATCCGAGCGAAGCATGTAGTCTTGAGCCTGATCGATCCACCTCACAATACCCTCGGCATCAATCAAAATAGTGGTGGGGATTGGCAGGTCGACAATGACGCCGGGTTTGGGGGCGACATTTCTGGTCGTCCTCAGGTTGTACAGGTCCGTGACGGATAGCTCATTGTCACTTAGGAGCGTTGCATTAACCCCGTGCTTTCTCTTTCCCGCGGCACTCTGTTCGACCGTATCACTACTGATGAGTACTAGGGCGATAATCCGATCATCCAGTAGTGGACGTAACTCTTCCCATCGCCGTAACTCGGCGACACAGTAAGGTCACCAGTGGCCGCGAAAAAATTTCAACAGGATTGGTTGGCCCATTAGCGATGCCAGTTCAAAGGGCCTTCCTGAGTCATCCGTGGCCGTGAAGTTAATCATTGGCTCGCCGGGGGCGACCGCAGGTTGTTTTTTATTCTGGGCCGATTGGAGTCGCAGGGTAGGAAAAATAAGACCTAGGCTAATACCGAGTATGGCGGGAATAGTGCCAACCCAGGTAGCGTCAAACGCGAAAGCGGCCATACCAAGTCCGGCGGCGATCAGCATTGCCGTGAAGTAACCGGCTCGAACCCTGGGTACATTCACCTTGAGTACTCGATAGAAAAAAGCGCCCATCGAAATCAGAATCAAAGCGCCTGATGCGAGACCTAGCCAATCACCTGTAGTCATGGGTTGGTGTTATTGTTTAAAGTTAAACATTAACACCGTTGAGCTGAAATTATCAAGCCGTGGGAACCTAATCAGGTTGCGTCTAACGGCCAAATACCAATTTGCCGAGCAGGCGTGGTGATTTGGCAAAGCCGATAGCGGCGGCGGGGCGTAACGCGTACTCCAGTGGGTAAGGAAGGGTGTGGATGCCACCGTGGACGCGGACCCTACCGGGAACGGGACGTTCCGGTTGCAGCCAGTCGCTAATGGCTAGAAGCCCATTAATACAACGGGATTGTTCCGGTGTCAGGGTTTCCACCTGAAGGGCCGCGGCACCGCCAAAGGCCGCATCAAATACGGGATGATTCAAGGAGCGGGTCTGGGTGATTGCGGCGGTATTCGCTGACATTCTTATGTTTCTGGCCCAGTTTTCTGCGGTCATCACTTTGCCCAGGTATTGGGCTGCTTGATAGCTTGCGCCCTGAATACTGACAATAGATCGAGATGCCGCAGCCTGATCTTGAACCGCAACCCCGCCGCCCCGGCCGAGGAAACCGAGCATGTCCAATAACGCTTCCCAGCCAGGTCGCTGATCGAGCCGATTGTGGATGCGATCCAGTTCAGAACTACTGAGTTCAGACGGCGTGGTTGGTGAAATAAGCATTGTCACTGTTGCAACCAGTTTCCTTGGTAGATGATCAATGAGCGCGTTCATTGCACCTGTGAGGCGCATCTCCCTCGCCTGACCCGGCGCATAGGCATATAGGCAAAGATCAACGGGTTCGCCGCCGGCAAAGGCTATGATTGTTGCTAATATTTCGCGGGGTTGGGTCAGTAGGTCTGCATTGCCGTCTGGCACATTTAGGGTTCCGCTGAATGTGTGTTGTTTGACCCAATCGGCGGGTGGCGGCGCAGGGTCAATCCACAGTATGTCCGCGCCGGAGTGGAGAAACATTTCCGTTGGGGCCATCTCGGCGGCTGCGCCCATGATGACAATTTTTCGGTTTGGCAATCTGATCTGACCGCTCGAGATGATATTAGTCTGAATCCAGTTCAATGATTCTGCCGCTGCTTCGGTTATCACGGCTCTGTCAGCCAGAGCAGTCCCTAGTTGGCGGAAGTCATTGTATTGTTGGTCGCCATAGTCAAAATGCGGCGCCCAACCATGACTACCGTTACCCGCAATACTTTTCAGTGGCAGCGATTTGCCCGCTACGTTTAGATGTTGAGAGAGGGGTTCTGAGTGTTCACCGTCCTGCCAAATTATCCGTTGGGCAAGTGCTTCGGCGAGATGACAGGCAATCGCGTCACGTTGTTTGCTGGCTAGCCGAGCGGCTTCAAATTTTGGCAATAGATCCACATACTGTTTACGAAAGTCACCGGCGTTGGGCCAGGATTCGATCGCCAGCAGGTCTGGATATATCTCCCTTGCGTGGGTGAGTATTTCGTAAAGAATGGCGGATGCACTTTTGCCATCAAGCAATTGAATGCCAGGTTCTTGAGCTAACATAGGGCGGAGATTGGTCACATTGATACAACAGGATATCACGAGTCTCGAAGCTTCGGCGGCGAGACTAACAGGACACACAAGGATGCCACCTGCTCTCTGTGCAGCGAGGTTAGATACTTTTTTTGGATAAAAAAAAGGGGCTTTAGAAAGCCCCTTTTTGATCTTGCTTAGGTTGGGATGATTAGCAGGCTTCAAACAAACCGGCTGCACCCATACCACCACCGATACACTAGCTGCGGCTTCGCAAAGCGAAACGCAGCCTCGGCGTACTAGTTAGCAGGCTTCGAACAAACCGGCTGCACCCATTCCGCCACCGATACACATGCTCACGATGCCGTATTTCTTTTCACGACGACGTAGTTCGCGAATGACATGGCCCGTCAGACGTGATCCGGTCATGCCGAATGGGTGACCGATTGAGATTGAGCCACCGTTGACGTTGTAGATATCTGGATCAAAACCCATTTTGTCCCGGCTGTAGAGACACTGAGAAGCAAAGGCTTCGTTCAGTTCTACAAGATCAATATCGTTAACCGTCAAGCCGTTAGCTTGCAACAAACGAGGAATGGCGAAAACTGGGCCAATACCCATTTCGTCGGGTTCACAACCAGCAACGGTCCAGCCGCGGAAGTAAGCCAGAGGCTCAAGGCCTAAGGCTGCTGCGCGTTCTGCACTCATGACCAAAGTCATAGATGCGCCGTCAGACAACTGAGAAGCGTTACCCGCTGTTACACTGCCATCTTCTTCAAATACTGGCTTGAGGCTAGCGAGACCTTCTAAAGTGGTTTCTGGACGATTACATTCGTCGCGATCACAAACACCGTCAACAACTTCAGTTTCTTTGGTTTCTTTGTTAACGATTTTTTGATATTTCGTTTTCATCGGAACGATTTCATCGTCGAACAAACCAGCCTGTTGAGCCGCGGCTGTGCGTTGCTGGGACATCAGTGAAAACTCATCCTGAGCCTCCCGGGTCACCTGGTAACGACGAGCGACAACTTCAGCAGTGTTACCCATAGCCATAAAGATCGCTGGAGACTTCTCTTCGATGAACGGGTGTTTGGCAGATTTTCCTGGAGTTTGACGGGTATTGGCTGAGATTGACTCAACACCACCGGCGATCATGACTTCAGAACAACCGCTTGCGATCTGGTTGGCCGCAAAAGCAATTGAGTTCAAACCGGATGAACAAGCACGGCTAATAGTAGAGCCGGCTGTTGTTACCGGGAGGTTTGACAGGATGACAGCCAATCGAGCCAGGTTGCCGCCTTGCTCACCAGTTTGGCTTGCACTACCTACGATCACATCTTCAACTTCCGCTGGATCAAGTTTAGGGTTACGTTCTAGCAACGCATCAATACAATGCGCGACCATATCGTCTGGTCGGGTTAGGTTAAAAGTGCCACGAAATGACTTGGCTAAACCGGTTCTTACGCTATCCACCACAACTACGTCGCGCATGGTTATCTCCTCTAATGGAATTGAATCACTCAAGGTGACTCGTTTTTGTTAAATGAATCATTCGTTCTAATTCAAGCGCGCTATTGTGCCCTCAGTTTGCGTGCAGATACAAGGAATCGACGCTTTCTGCTGACGCCCGTGATAGTTCCTGATAGACGCTGTCGATAGAGCTATCTAGCCCATTAACAGGGCCTTTGCGGCGGTATCGAGGTGCTGCAGGCTCTCCTGCAGCCCCCCTGGCCTATTTCGAGCCAGCCATAAGCGCTCATGTTCAGCTTTAATTAGCATCATTTCCGCTCGGAGGCGTTGTCTGGATACGGCTTCGCCCCGGAAGAAGCGGAGCTTATTAAGACCGAGCAGGGCCATGTTGATTGCATTGCGTAGCTCTGCGGCCAATAACGGCGATTCTGCGAGGGGATATGCCCCTAACGCCCTGAGCTCCTCTTTGCAGGCGCCCAGGTCTTCAGATGTCAGGTGGCTGGTGGCTGAGGGTTCGTGATTCATGTTCCAAAATAACAGCCGATTGAAAATGGTTGCGTTGCGAATGGGGGATTTAGCCAGCTCTAGTACCTTACCGATGCGAATAATGTGGTTCGCGGCACGATGATTGGTTTCCTTTAGAAAGCTTTTATTCACGAGGTCGGCGAGATCCAGGCGTTTACTACTGCCCTGTCTCCAGCTTTCGCAGGCGCCCACGGCGTAGCCGGGATAGCTGATCGGTAAATATTGATGGTGTCCATGGTCCCCCCAATCGGTGACCAGCAGACCCTCTGCACCAAAGGTTTTGCCATGCCTTGCGGCGCTGGCGATATTCCGGCGCATATTGTCGGTTCTGCCGGTAAGGGAATTCCAACTTGAGGTCCCAGGGCATACATAAAAAGGTATTCCTTGGTCCGCAACGTGGGCACTTTCCTTTTTAAAGGGGTGGTTAGCCTCATATCCCCAGTTCAGGGCAATTAATTCTTTAGAAAGTCGTTTCAGTGACTGGGGTTCCTTTAGAACAATGTCGCTCCAGAACATCATTTGTCGATCACGTTTCTCAACAAGTTTTTGAATGCTACTCATAAAGTCGATATAGACGTTTGTGGTGCCGCTTTTTTCACACTTGTTACGACTTCGACCGAGACCGAGTTCCCAGGGTTCATCGCCGCCCACATTAAAGTAGGGGCTATCGAATAAAGGTAGATATTCCCCATGCAGGGAGTCGATCAGTTTTAGGGAGGATTTGGTTGGGTTTAAGGTACTGCCGAAGGGCACCTCCTGGTTTGACAGTGGATGCACAAAGCCGGCGGGGCATTCCGCATACTTGTGGTACTCCGGATGCCTAAGCCAGCGCTCAAAATGACCAAAACAATTGAGGTTGGGTACCAGGTCGATATACCTCGCAGCCGCAAACTGCTTCAACTCCAGAATGTCGGCGGCATTTAGAGGGGAGGCGTTAGCCCAGACCAGCGGGTGGTCCGTAAAGCGAAAGGTGTGTTCGGTGTAAAGTTGTAGCTGGTTGTACTTTAACTCAGCAAAATTGTCGATCAGGGTTTTTAATGTCTCCAGGGTCGGAACCTTGCAACGACTGATATCCAGCATTACACCCCGCTGGGAAAAATCTGGCTTATCGCGAATGGTTATATGCGGAGACCAACCCGGGCATTGATCCAACAGTTGGCCTAGACTGCAGAGGCCCCTATACAGTCCACACTCAGTTCCTGCCGTGAGCAGATAACCACTCTCCGATGTGTTGATATCATATTGATCCGGCTCTGTATCTGAGCCCTGGAGCCGAATCTGAAGCAGCATCTGATTCCCTGGAACCTCGCCATAGGTGATCTCAATTGGCCTGGACCGTGAGCGGGCAAAGGATTGCAGCCGATCGCTGAAATTATCGGAATGGCTGGTTGTAAGCTGCACAAACACTCTGCCTTCCAACTCCAGAGCGGCTCTGCCGGTTTTAAAGACAGCGGGTTCGGGATAGATGACTGGTTTCATAATCGTTGCTCGTTATCAGTTCCTCTATGATGCCGTACCCACGTGGTCCTCAGCAATCTTAGGCATTGTGATAAAAGGGTTACATTATCCTTACATCGCTTTACAGCCGAGGGATTGTGGAAGTGCTATAAAGTGCCCCTCCTACCTTCAAGCCGGCTTTTTTCATGCAACTTTACGGACCAAAAGTGGATACCGTCAGTCAGCAGCGAGCACGCCTCTATCGTTTGGCAACGCTCGGCGCCGGTGTTTTTGTTCACCTTGTTGTCTGCTGGACTATCCTCTCTATTGGTTTTATGTCGATTGAGCCCATGCAATTTTTGGGTCTTGGTTCCCTGGCCGCAGCGGGATTTGTTCTGTTTTCAATCGCAATATTGATGGAATGGAACCTGAGTCTTGAGGACCCAGACATGAGTCTCGCGCAGATGATGTGGGCTGTTAGCATCATCATCATGACGGCCTATTTTGTGGTTGAGTTTAAGCCTGTTGTTGTCCTGTCAGGTCTGGCGATGATTGTGATGGGTTCGAACCGGTTGAGCCGTAAAGAGTTAATGATTTTCTCAGTCTATAGTCTTGCCACTTACATGTTATCGGTCGGATATAAAGCTCAGTTTGATTCTCTATCCTGGATTACCGAGCTGGTGGTGATGATTGCGTTCGGCCTGGTTCTGGTGTTTGGTCCGGTCCTTTATCGACTTGAGATGACGCTAGTAGAAAATGTCTTGATTGATAAGAACGAAGAGTTGTCCACCGCACTGGTGCGTATTCGTGAACTCGCCACCAAAGACGAGCTGACCGGGGCGTTTAATCGTCGCCATTTGATGGAGTTTGTCGCCCAGCAAAAAGCCATGGCGGATCGCCGGGATTACCGCTTTACGCTGTGTTATGTCGACCTTGATTTTTTCAAAAGAGTGAATGATCGATTTGGTCACAGTACCGGGGATCATGTCCTGCGGAGTTTTTCAGAAATTGCCAAAGTGATATTAAGAGAAGTAGACTGTGTCGCGAGAATCGGCGGAGAAGAATTTGTATTTGTGCTCAGTGGTACGCCTCAACAGGATGCGGTTATCGCGGTTAGGCGGATTGCCGAAAAATTAGGCGAATTGCAAGTCAGTGGCATCGAACCCCAATACCGAATTACCGCCTCAATCGGTATCACGGAATACAAAGCTGGTGAAGAAGTCGAACAAACCATGGATAGAGCAGACAAGGCCCTTTATGATGCAAAGCGTACAGGGAGAAATAAGATTGTGATGGCTGAGGTTGACGGCACCATCTAATCTGCTCCACTCAAGTCATGGCCCAGACCTTAAGAGATTGAATGGACAAGCGCCGCAGTGCCCGATACCCGATTAGTTTGAATGCATTGGTGCACCCTAACGAAGGGCGCTCCTGGTTGTGTTCGATTCAAGATTTCTGTGAAAGTGGCATGCTCCTCGTAGAGCAGGGTGGCAGCCGTTCAAGGCGCTCCATGCCCGGCATTGAAACCGGTGGTATGGTCGGTATTCACTTCTCTGTTCCCAACAATGGCAAAGAGCGTCATTTTCGTCTCGAAGGTAGAATAGTTCGTGCGATGGATACCGGCGTTGGTATCAACTTCCCGTCCGGCATGGAAGATGCGGCGATGACGGATCTGCTTAACTATTCAAATACCGGACCCATGTCCGCAACGCCACCGCCCCCAGAGCCCGATGCCAGGGCAACAAAACCCGAGGCGAACAAACCGGCCCGGGCGGGCTCAATACAATCGGCCAGAACTTCAAAGCCAGCCAGCCACCCCTCGGCTAAATCTGGGCGAATACCTGAGACAAAAACTCAGGAACTTAATTTGAACCAGGAAGCTGGTGCCAGGACAGCACGTAAAGGTCCTCTCAAACCTGCGGATTCAAAACGGATCATTGCCGCGGTTCGGCGAGAAGTCGCAAAAGTATTGCCCGAAATGAATTCCGCATTCTTCTCTTATATGGACGAAGAATTACTCAAGCTTGCCCGGGACGCCAAAACCAATACCGAACAAAGTGAATACTTTGCGGCGATGTCAAATCTTGAGAAAGCAAAAAAGTCAGTTGGCCAGTCATTTAGCAACGAGGTGTTGGATCAGATAGATAATCCCCGGGACCTCAACAAGCTCTTAGAAGAAAGAAAGGCCGCCGAGCAGGAACGCAAAGCCAAGCAGGCCCAACAGGCTGAACGCAGGGTTAAATTGTCTTTAGTTAACACAGAAGAGTTTGAAGACTGGCTTGCGATTGCCAATATCATTTCACGCAGTGAGCGTAGTTACGAAAAATACCTGCAGGAAATAAAAATTCGCCTCGGCATGCTGGTCGACAGCTGGAGTCACACGGAAGCTAACCCCCTGGGGACTGCGGTATTTACCTATGCGTTTGATAATTCGATTCGCAAGGTTGATCTGAGTAAAGAGATTCGCCAGAAGGTCTACAGTGGTTTTGAATCTAAAGCGATTCCGCTTTTTAGAAAGCTGTATTTGTCCGTGACCAAATTACTGGAAGACAGTCAGTTGTTTCCGGACATTGATGACGATTACATCACGCCCATGGCGTCCCCGGTAAAAACGCCAGAGCCATCGAAGCCCGAAAAAGGCAAAGACAAAGATAAAGACAAAGAAACAGCAGAAGGTAAGGATGAGCCTGAAGTAGACGACGATGATGATGACTTTGATCTTCGAGAGGAACTCAAAGAACTCCGTAGCGAAGTCAGGGGTCGATCCCGTGGTAAGGGGCGATCGGAACAAAGTAGAGACCAGCGGGGTGGTTCCGGCAATCGTCGCGAGAGTGGTGGGCGAAGAGGGCCTGCTGATATTGGCCACGCCATCAGCAATTTATATAGCACCGTGCGTGGACTCGTCCGGGGCAATGAGCCTGAGGCAGAGGACAACGGGGATTTTGCGGATTTTGACGACATCCGAGAATTGCTGACTCAAATTGAGCCGACCCCCGGTGGTCAGCGCGGTCGAATATCTGAACAAATTAGCCAAAATGCCGGGCGCCCAATTGCGCCGGAAGTGATGGAAAGCCTGGGTGTGGTGGAGAACCTGGTAGATTCGATAGAAACCGACAATATGCTCTCCGGGTCGGTTAAAGATTGGGTCAAACAGCTCGAACTTACCCTCGATAAGGTTGCAACCGAGAACGATAATTTTCTGAGTGCTGATAATCCCCACGAAGCGCTGGAGGTGATTAACCAACTCGCGCGATTAGGGGGTGGCGAATCCGGCAGTGTTCGGCGCGACGTTGACAGTATTGTCGAAAATATTACTCGAAACTACGATAGTGATCCCGACGTCTTCGGCGATGCCCTGGATCGTTTAAAGCCGATTGTCGACAAACAGTCCAGAGCCTTTACCGGAAATGTGCAGCGAACCGTTAAGGCGAGCGAAGGCCAGCAGACCCTGGCAAATGCCCAACGAGCAGTCGTCGGTGAACTTAACAGTCGGCTAACCGGTCGAGAAATTCCTGAAGTATTACTACGGCTGCTGATGCCCGGTTGGCGTAATTTGATGGTGAATACCCACCTGCGTCAGGGTGAAGAGAGTGCTGACTGGCAGCGACACGTACAGGCTCTGGATCAGGTTGTGCAACATGTGGATGGCACGGCTTCTCCTGAATCCACTCCAGGTTATATGGCGCCCCAGGAGCTTGTTGAGTATATCGAACAGGGTCTCGACTCGATTTCCTTCGAACCGGGCCAGCGAATACCGTTGGTCAATTCCTTAAGAAACCTGCTTGTTGACGGTGGTAGTGGCCAGCCAGTCGATATGATTGAGGTGCCCCAGGACTCCGTTGCGGAAGTACTGGGTTTTACCGATGTCGACAAAAAAGAGTCGCGGCGTAAAACCATTCTGGATGAGTGGGCAGAGAAACCCGAATGGCATCGTTGGCTAGATCGCGCAAGTAACTTACATGTGGGTGATTGGTTAGAGTTTTCCGGTGAAGAGCAGGTGTCAATTGTTGCCTGGAGCAATGAGGATGCGAGTAATTTTGTCTTTGTGAACCAGCGTGGTGTGAAGACCCACGATCTAATGTTGGAAGAGATTGCAGTCAAGCTTGCCAACAACGAAGCCAAGGTAATGGAAGAATCAGATCTGCCTCTGACTGATCGCGCTTCCCACCGCATGCTACAAAATATGCACAATCAGTTGACCCACCAGGCGAGCCACGATGAGTTGACCGGCCTGGTAAATCGTAAAGAGTTTGAGCGAGCGCTTGAAGAAGCAATTTTCTCAGCAAAGCGGGACGGGAATAATCACGTTGTTGCCATTTTGGACCTGGATCAGTTTAAGGTCATAAACAACGCAGCGGGTCACGATGCCGGGGACGCATTATTAAAGCGTATTAGTGAAATGCTTGAGAATGGTTTGGCTGAAAGCCAGCACACCCTGAGTCGTTTAGGCGGCAACGAATTTGGCATTATTATCAAGAATTGTGCAAAAGAGTCCGGCACGTCCGTCATCCGACAATTAAGTGATGCTGTAAAAGCCAATCGATTTGAGTGGAATAACGATGTCTTTTCGCTCACAGCGAGTGTTGGCGTAGTTTATATCGATGATTCGGCTGGAGATGTTTTGGCCGTGATGCGTGGTGCTGATTCCGCCTGCGATACGGCAAAAGAAGCGGGTCGAGACAGAATGCATGTTTTTGAGGCTGGGGATACGGCGATTGAAAAACGTCGGGATATCATGTCCTTTGTATCGCAGATCGACAATGCCCTTAAAGAAGATCGATTTGTGCTTAACTGTCAGAAGATACAACCTATTGATGAGGACGGCGATGATCATCCTCACTATGAAATTTTGCTGACGGTTCTGGATGATAATAATGAGCCGATGCCGCCCCAGGATTTTATTGTTGCAGCGGAAACCTATAATCGTATGGGTGCAATTGACCGCTGGGTGATTAAGAATTCTTTTAAATGGATCGCGAGTAATATTCTCAAGCTGGATGATCTAGGTGCATTTTCCATTAACGTGTCCGGCAACTCTCTCACCGAAGACGATTTTATGGAGTTTGTCTTAGAACAATTTCATGAGACTCGGCTGCCGACATCAAAAATTTGTTTTGAGATCACAGAAACCTCGGCAATCGGGAGCCTGGATGACGTTGTCGAGTTTATGGAAAAAATGAAAGTCATTGGTGTGCAGTTCTCACTGGATGACTTCGGTACCGGCCTTTCTTCCTACTCCTATTTGCGGAACTTACCCGTCGACTATCTGAAGATTGACGGTGTATTCGTTAAGGACATTAAAACTAATCCCAGTGATTATGCTGTGGTTAAATCCATCAATGAAATTGGGCATTTTATGGGTAAAAAGACAATCGCTGAGTATGTCGAGGACGATGAAATCCTCGAGATACTAAGAGAGATTGGGGTTGATTTTGCCCAGGGTTACGGCATCGAAAAGAAAAAGCCGATTACCGAGCTACTAGACTAAAGCGCTTCGATTAAGCCGCTCATAATATCCACGATCTGATCCGCTTCGTTGTCACTGATGATCAGCGGTGGTAGCAGCCTAATTACGGAGTCAGCGGTGACGTTGATCAATAAGCCTTTATCCAGAGCCGACTGAACCAGATCGCCGCAGGGCGAATCCAGTTCAATGCCGATCATAAGTCCCTTACCGCGAATATCTTTGACGTTATTCCGGTTCTTCAATCGACTACGAAATCCTTCAAGTATTCGTTCGCCAAGCACGGCGGCCCGGGCCGGGAGGTCCTGATCGATGATCTGCTTTACGACGGTATTACCAACGGCGCATGCAAATGGATTGCCGCCAAAGGTGGAGCCGTGATTGCCAGGTGTGAAAACGTTTGCGGCTTTACCCCGGGCCAGACACACGCCAATCGGAATACCATTGCCTAGACCCTTAGCGGTGGTGACCAGGTCCGGTAGAATATTGCTCTGCTGGTAATTGAAGTAGCTGCCGGTGCGACCATTGCCTGTTTGGACTTCATCAAGGAACAAGAACCAGTCGTTTTCATCACAGATCCTGCGTAGCTCAGAAAGGTAGCCTTCTTCAGGAACCTGAATGCCCCCTTCGCCCTGGACTGGCTCAACCATAACCGCAACGATGTTTTTATTTTTCGACATTGACTCTATTGCCGCAACATCGTTGAAAGGAGCACGTACAAACCCGTTTACTAAAGGTTCAAAGCCAGCTTGAACCTTGCGACTTCCAGAAGCTGTTAGGGTTGCCAGAGTTCGGCCGTGGAACGAGGCGTCGGCGACAATGATAGTGGGTTGGTCGATGCCTTTTTGTCGGCCGTAAAGTCGACTAATCTTGATTGCGCATTCGTTTGCCTCGGCCCCAGAGTTTGCAAAGAATGCGTTGTCCATTCCCGACAAAGCCGTAAGTCGATCTGCTAGTTCGATTTGCGCTGGTATCTGATACAGGTTAGATGTGTGTAGCAACTGGCCGGCCTGTTCGCTAATGGTTTTTGCGACTGCAGGGTTTGCGTGCCCAACGGAAATCACACCAATGCCAGCGAGCGCGTCGAGGTACCGATTGCCCCTGTCGTCGATCAGCCATGCGCCTTCACCCCGTTCAAAGGCGACATCCAATCTGCCGTAGGTGTTCATCACTGCGTTACTCATGGGTTTATTGCCCCTGGGAATGAAAGGTGGGCGATGATAAACCAGATTGGGTAAACTCGAAAGCATATGACCTGAAGACACCCTTTGAATGTCACCAATTGAGCTCGCAATATTTATTAGTCGCACAGAAGCGATATGTGCCGAAATGGGCGCGCTGCTCCAAAGAGCTGCCTTTTCACCGAATATTAAGGATCGGCTCGATTTTTCCTGCGCGTTATTTGACGCCAAAGGTGGGCTATTTGCCCAGGCTGCCCATATTCCAGTACATCTCGGCAGTATGGCCTATGCGATGTCTAGCATCGTGGACGGTGTTGAATGGCAAACAGGTGACATGTTGGTGGTGAATGATCCGTTTCTTGGCGGCACCCACTTACCTGACGTGACCATGATTGCGCCGTTGTTTATTGAGGATGAACTCATCGCCTTTGTTGCCAATCGTGCCCACCACGCCAATATTGGCGCCAGTGCACCGGGATCAATGCCCCTGTCGAAGCGTATTGAGGAAGAGGGGATGATGATCCCACCTACAATATTTATGCGTGGAGGGGAAATCTTACAGTCTGAGTTTGAACAATTTACCCAGTTTTCCGGTGCGGATACTGGCGGTGATTTTGCAGCTCAGATTAGCTCAAATCAGGCGGGATTGCTGCGGCTCGGCGATATTGTTAGGCAGATGGGTGCTTGTTCATTTATCGCTGCGGTTGAGGCGGTGAATCTATATGGGGCTAGGCTGGCTGCTGTTTCCCTTGGGGAAATTCCTGCCGGGGAATATGTATTTAGTGACCTTATGGATGACAATGGCTTTGGCCTGCGGGATATTGAGATTGCGGTGACAATCAGGGTGGGGGAGCGTATTTGCGTTGACTTTGCCGGCACCTCGTCCCAGGTAGAAGGCAATATTAACTGCCCACTGTCCGTTGCTGCTGCCGCGGTATTTTATGTGTTTCGATGTTTGATGCCAGATACGACACCTAACTGCGCCGGCACATTTAGCCAAATTGAAATCCTCGCGCCACAGGGATGTCTGGTTAACGCCAGTCGTCCAGCGGCGACGGCTGCAGGTAACGTCGAAACGTCGATGCGAATTGTTGATGTGGTACTGGGTGCACTGGCAAAACCTTTGCCCGACAGAATTCCAGCCGCCAGCCAGGGCACTATGAATAACCTGGCAATGGGGAGTCATGAATCCAATACCCCCTGGGACTATTATGAAACCATGGGCGGCGGCATGGGCGCATCGAGATTGATTGATGGTCTGACCGGGGTGCAAAGCCATATGACCAATACTCTGAATACGCCGATTGAGAGTCTGGAAAGCCATTATCCGGTACGAGTTTTGGAATATGCAATTCGCAGCGGTTCCGGTGGCCAGGGTGCGTTTAACGGCGGAGCAGGCATTACCCGGGAGCTATTGTTCCTTGAGCCTGCACAGGTGACGATGTTGACGGAACGACGTAGCAGAGGACCCTGGGGCCTGGAAGGCGGTGCATCTGGTTTGCCTGGACAACAATTACTGGATGGCAAGGTGCTACCCGCAAAGTTTACAACCCAAGTGGAATCAGGCCAGCGACTTAGGATTGAAACCCCCGGTGGCGGTGGTTTTGGAAGTAAATGATTATATGTAAATGCGTGATAACACTAAGCAGTAGCGCCAAAAAACGTTAGAATGCTCCATCAAGATTTTTAAAGAGTTATTAGAAGAGTAATTATGGAAATTATAGACACCATCAAGCAACAGGTCGGCGCCAACCCAGTTCTAATTTACATGAAAGGATCTCCAGACCAACCCCAGTGCGGCTTCTCGGCCCAGGCAACCCAGGCACTTATGGCCTGCGGCGAAAAATTTGCCTATATCGATATCCTGTCTAATCCAGAGATTCGAGCAAACCTGCCACAATTCTCTAATTGGCCAACATTTCCCCAGCTCTTCGTTGACGGAGAATTGGTCGGTGGTTGCGACATCATTATGGAGATGCATCAAAGTGGTGAGCTTCAGCCTATTGTTAAAGCTGCTGTAGAAAAATCTGACGCTTAAGCCCGCGCTTAGAGCAACAAATCCGTTGCTCTAAATCTCCCTGTAGCTCGTCTCGTCAAGACCTTCGGCCAGGGGGCTTTTGCAGTGACTCCTGGTTGATTTGTCGGCCTAGTGCTTTGCGGGCAAACATGGAGTGCAGAGGCATTACGATGCCGAGTCCAGCGTAAAGCCAGCCCGCCAGTACCACCCATTCTCCGTTTACAGACAGCGCAATCAGGCATGATACCCAACCCGTGCCGCTTAGAATAAGCCATGAGGTGATATCTATGCGGGTCGAAAAGCGTTCGAGGGGCGTGAGTGCAAGATGATTGGCATGCTTCAATGCCTGCCAGAAAAGCGACGCTATTAACGCACACAAGACACCGAACCCCGTGCCATAGAACAAAAAGATACTTCGAATTTGTTCGAAGCTGAGCTGAAAAGGTACCGGCAAATGTTCATTAGACAGGAACCCAAATCCAGCGCTGAACATGACGCGAAGTGGATACACGATGACTAGAACCCCGGCGACAAGCAGTAGGGATGTCCAAAGCGTCCCGGTTGTCTCTAATGCGTAGCGCCGACTCCAGGCCCTGTGTCCCATCCAAAACATCGCAAGCTGAAAAAAGCAGGCAATAAACGCCGGTGTTTGTAACAGTGCAGTGACAAAATCATCGTAGTTGTCGGGGATATTGTCGACGGAGATCACCAGCATCGTGATGGCAAATGCGAACGCTGCATCAACGAAGGTTTCCAGCCGGGACATATTTTCCCCCCGCAGATAAAACACGCCATCCCGGTTTAGTTGTTCGAGGTCGCCCTGTTGCCAGTCCTGTTTCATCGACTAATTTCGGTGCGGTTTCGTCCGGCGGCTTTACCGCGATATAACGCTGCATCAGCTCGCTCCAGACATTCATCCAGAGTTTCGGAGTCGCGGTAGACCGCGCCACCAAATGTCATTGTGATATGGAGGTTCTTGCCTTCATAGCTTAAATTTCTGGCTTCGACTTTTTTGCGGAGTTTTTCTGCAATATTCGCCAGACCCGCCGCGTCGGTACCAGGGAATAGCAACACAAACTCCTCACCACCCCAGCGGGCCACCCGGTCAATGTCCCGTATAAAGTCTTTGAAGAGTTCAGCAACCTCGGTGAGTACAAAGTCACCGCAGGCATGACCGTTATCGTCATTAAATTTCTTGAAGTGATCAATGTCGGTAATCATTAAACCCAGTGGCTCTTTCTGGCGTAGGAAACGTTGGCGTTCTGTCTCGGCTTCGCTGATCAGGCCGCGGCGATTTAACAGGCCAGTTAAGGGGTCAATCCTGGTCATCTCAACCAGGCTGCGATTAGCAGCTTCCAATTGCTCGTTGACCTGCCTGAGTTCTGCCGTGCGGGCGGAAACCTGATATTCCAGGCTAACGAGTAGTGTGTTGAATCTGCCCGCCAGTGATACCGCCATAGAAATCAGGATAGCCAGAAAGCCGATTGGCATGAGTCGAATACTGTTGAGCAGGTTCATATTGATGAGCAGATCGTTGATGGCGCAGCTGATCAGGATGGCAAGGCCATACAACAGGATCCTGGCGTCCGAGTTGCCGCCCAGGGTTTCTCGAACGATGACCCACACCACAGGAACCACCAGGGTTAGTGCGCAGAGCTGCCAGTAAATTCTGAGGTGATAGTGAATGTCCAGGCCAGGTGTAAGCGCGAAGATCAGAGCAAAAACAACAAAAAAAGCCTGGTAGCCTCGCATATACCAGGGGACCTGCTGGGATACGACACTCCAAATGAGTTGGATTGACGTGGATAAAAATAGAAACAAACTAACGGACTCGATCTTCTCGATGGTGGTGAAAGGTAGTCCAAAGGAGTATCGCCACTGGCTCAGGGTCAGGATATAGACCGCAAGAACCAGGGATGTCAGTCCAAACCAGGGGAACGATGTAATCGCGCCGGTCTTTGCATAAAGGTAAAGAAAATAAAAGCCGGTCAGGATAAACAGGCTGGCGAAGATGAGCTCGGGTAACTCTTCAGCATCGATGTTTCGGATGAAATTTGTATAGTTGCCGATCTCAAATTTTCCGGAATAGGGGCCGGCGCCTGAGCTGTCTACCGAGAGCTGACTGCCGCCCCATACTCGAATGGCGATTGTGATGTGTTGGTCTTGGGAAACGAGCCCGGCGGGGATGCGATAGACCCTGAGTTGGTCGTAATTGATTAATTCATCTGGCGGCAAAGCACCAATGCCACCCAATAATTTGCCCCCGGCATAAATTTGATAGGCGTTTCGAACCGCGCCCATTCGGATACCGAGGTCATTGATGGGTAAACCACTGACGTTGACGGACTTCCGGTACCAGCCAAACTGATTGTGTTCTGGAAAACCACCGGGTTTCCAGATGCCGGGAAGTGTGGTTTCTACCCAGTTTGAATCATCCCACTCGCTGTTTGCCCAGGCTAAATTGTCTCCTGGTTGAAACTTCCAGACGCCTTCAATCGAGCGATCTTCCGCCAGACAAGTATGGGTAAAGAGCCAGAGCAAGCAAACTGCAACAAGTGGTCTGCAACCCACGGAGGCTAGTCCCAGCCGCCCAGGTCACGCCAGCGATTGACGATATGACAGAATACGTCGGCGGTTTTCTCGCAGTCGTAAATGGCGGAGTGGGCTTCTCCAGCATCAAAAGGGATATCAGCTGCGGCACAGGCTTTTGCTAGAACCGTTTGGCCAAATGCCAAGCCGCAAAGGGTTGCGGTGTCGAAGGATGAGAAGGGGTGAAATGGATTGCGTTTAATTTCACATCGAGCCGCCGCCTGCATAAGAAAGCCAAGATCAAATGAAGCGTTATGGGCAACCATTACCGCACGATGACAGCCGGTGTCCCGAATCTCTTTGCGAATCGCTCGAAAAGCTTCCGGTAACACCTCCTCCTCGGGCAGCGCGCCGCGCAATGGATTGCTTGGATCGATGCCCGTGAAATCCAAAGAAGACTGTTCAATGTTGGCGCCCTCAAAAGGCTCAACATTGTAGAAGATTCTCTCCCCGGGCTGGATAAATCCGTCGTCATCCATTTCAATCGTGATGGCAGCAAACTCAAGCAGCGCATCTGTAGCGGAGTTAAAACCGCCGGTTTCCAGATCGACAACCACCGGTAAATAGCCACGAAATCGATGGGCAATTGGTGCTTTAGATTGACTCATGGAGTCCCTTCTACTTGCCAGTGAATAGTTTCTCCACCTCGAATCGGGACCAGATCATCGGAACCGAATCGAAGTGAGGGGGGTACCTGCCAGGGGGATTCTATCAGAGTGATGGTATCGTCATTTCTTGGCAGTTGATAAAAATCTGGCCCATTAAAGCTTGCGAAACTCTCCAATTTGTCCAGGGCGTCCGCTGCGGCAAATACTTCTGCATACAGTTCTATTGCCGCGTGGGCGGTGTAGCAGCCTGCGGCACAACCGCAGGGGTTTTCTTTTGCTGATCTCGGATGAGGTGCTGAGTCGGTACCCAGAAAAAATCTGGCGTCTCCCGATACCGCGGCGTCTATCAGGGCGCTTTGATGGGTATTTCGTTTTAGAACCGGAAGACAATAATAAATCGGCCGCATGCCGCCGGCGAGCATATGGTTTCTGTTATACAAAAGGTGATGCGCTGTAATCGTGGCGGCCACATTGCTTGCTCGGCTCTGGACAAACTGAGCCGCCTCGGCGGTGGTAATGTGTTCAAAAATAACCCTTAGGTCGGGAAACTGATCGCATATCGGTGCCAGGGTTTCGTCAATAAATCGCTGCTCCCGATCAAAAATATCAACCTCGTTATTGGTGACCTCACCGTGGATACAAAGGGGCACCTGATGTTTCTGCATTGCTTCAAAGACTGGATAAAGGGTTTCAATTGCTGCAACACCGGCTTCGGAATTGGTGGTTGCGCCAGCGGGGTAAAGTTTAAATGCGTGGACGATTGTTGATGCGGCGGCGCCCGCGACGGTGTCTGGCGTGGTTGCCGGGGTAATGTAGAGCGTCATTAAAGGGTTGAAGGTCGAGCCCTTAGGTCGTGTCTCGAGGATTTTAGCGTGATAGGCCTCAGCCAGTGAAACCGAGTCGACTGGAGGCCGCAAATTGGGCATGACAATAGCCCGTCCAAAGTAGCGACTGGCGTCTTTGACGGTGTCAGGAAGATATTCACCTTCCCGGAGGTGAATATGCCAGTCGTCGGGTCGAGTAATGGTAAGGCGGCGCATAGAGGCTCAGTGCTGGTTTAAGGCGATTATACTATAAGTGGCCCAAAGGAAGTGGGGCAAAGCGTGGGCTATTTCACAGATGACGAATTTGCCCTAGCTGCTAGTCTTAAGGGCATGAAGAACCTGATTTATATCCTGCTTTTGATCCCAGCCAGCTTTTTTGCTGGGAATGCCCATGGCCTAAAATATGAGACTGGCCTTGATGCAAGCCAGTGGGTAAACGAATCATCACCTTTTGCCTGTCGCCTGGAGCATTACATTCAGGGCTATGGCACCGGTGCTTTTTTGCATATTGCAGGAGAGCAACGAAAGCTCTCGTTGGACGGACAGGGTATTGCTTTTGGAAGTCTGCCGGTTAATGTCTATGCAAAACCCCCAAATTGGCGCCCCGGGACCCAGCCCCAGACTCTGGCCCAGCTCACACCAAGTGGGGGTGAGCTACAGGTAGGCGAACAGCTTGCAACCAATATCGCCTCGGGTTTACTCGGCGGCATGATGGTGGCGTTTGCCGGCACTTTGAAAGAAAGTGAAAGCCAGCCGATAGAAGTATCCCTGTCGACGGTTGGATTTCGGCAAGCTTTTGATGAGTTTGCGATTTGTGAAGACCAATTGCTACCGGCAAATTTCTCCCAATTGGAGCGAAGCAGAATTCAATATGCCGTGGGCCAGGTTGATCTAGATGATCATGCGAAAGGTTTACTCAACAAGATTGTGCGCTATCTAGAGGTGGACAACAGCGTTAAACAACTCTTTATTGATGGCCATACCGATGACACCGGGCTGACCAAAGATAATATTGTGATGTCCCAGCAACGTGCCGAGCAGGTTTGTGACTATTTGATCAATCAGGGTGTTGCGAGTGACATGCTGGTGATGCGCTATCACGCCGAGAAATATCCCGTTGCCCGCAATACGACGGCGGCAAATAAAGCCAAAAACCGGCGTACCACGGTCCGCTTAAGTCGTGAGTTCACGCCCCAGCCTCCGGCGACCGACGAGGCGACCAACTCGGTGGTTGCGAGTCGCGATACGGGGTCAGCCTCGGAGCGTTAAGCGCTAATCCCCATAACCCGCGGGTGGGACAAAGCCGCCAATTTGCTCTGCCATCAAACGACTAAAGTCGATGCACTGATAGTCAAAGTATTCTCCGCCAACGGCCTGCAGGCCTATAGGTAATCCGTCCTTATTCGGTCCCGTGGGGAATACAGTACTGGGTAAATAGGCAACTCCGGTCATGCCTGCCCAGAAAATTTGCCGGATATATTCGATATTGTGATTGTCGACGTTGAGTGTCCGTTCCATCATTTCGCTTTGGTCATGCACAAAGGCAGCGGTCGGCATGATCGGACAAACCAGAATGTCCCACTCACCAAAGAATTGTTGCCAGGCGAATCGCATGGCTTCCCGGTGGTTGTTTAGGCCGTTCCAAACCCTGTGATCCTGGGTTGCACCTTTAAGCATCAGTTCCGCATCGGACTGGGTCTGGCTCGGTAGTGCTGCTGCGCCTGCCTTCATTCCAGCGTAGACGTCATCTGGGAAGGATCCGGACAGGGCACCTTGAAGTAGTTGGATGTAGGTCTCATAGGCATCTTTGGCCACAATGTCTGGCCTGGCGACATCGGAGACCGTTGCGCCCTGTCTGCTGAGGGTATCGGCCACCATCTGGGTACGATCCATGACTTCCTGACTCACCGGAAATTCGCTGTCGTCTAGCCAGATTGCAACTTTATATTCCTTTAAGCTCTGTTTCTGGGGACGGGGTAAGTCGAGCTTCCAACCCGGGGCGTTTACCGGTTCAGCCCCCACCACCAGATCCATTGAAAGTTTGAGATCCTCAGCATCCCTGGCCAGGGGGCCAACCACGGCAATATCCGCCATCTTGTTCATGCCCGGTAGGGCGTGTCCTTGCCAGGGCACAACGCCATAGGTGGGCTTGTGGCCGAAGACGCCGCAAAAATGCGCGGGGTTTCGGATTGAACCACCGATATCAGAACCCGCTTCAAGTCCCGACAAGCCCGCCGCCATCGCCGCGGCGGAGCCGCCCGAAGAACCTCCCGGCGTTCGGCTGACATCCCAGGGATTGTTGGTTGTACCGTAGACCGGGTTGTAACTCTGAAAATCGCCGAGATTAACGGGAATATTGGTTTTGCCGAGGAAAATTGCGCCGGCGCTTTTGAGTTGTTTTACGTATTGGGCATCTTCCGCCGCTATATTGCCCTTCAGGGGTTCAATGCCCCAGTGGGTGGGCAGACCTTCAATATTGTAAGACTCTTTGATGGTGACCGGGACGCCATGCAGGGGGCCAAGGTTCGCCCCCGATGCCTGCAGTTTATCTGCTGCTGCGGCGGCGGCTCTGGCTCGATCAAAGTCTTTAACCACTACCGCGTTGAGTTTTTCATCAAATCGCTCGATACGGTTGATAAAGTAGTTGGTGAGTTCCGAGGCGCTTATTTCTTTGCTACTGACCCGTTTTGCCAGCTGTCTTGCGGTTTCGAATGCCATTGTCATACAGATGCCCTCTTTTCTTCGTTAGTTTGCTAATATAGCGCCTTTTTTGCGGGGCTAGCATGACCGATATTGCCAAAATTGTACTTTCATACTCCGGTGGTCTGGATACCACGGCCATTTTGAAGTGGTTACAGGAGACCTATAGGTGTGAGGTCGTGACGTTTACGGCGGACCTCGGAGACGGAGATGACTATTCTCCTGTACGCCAAAAAGCACTGAATTCCGGCGCGACCGAGGTTTTTGTTGATGATTTGCGGGAAGAATTTGTGCGTGATTTTGTCTTCCCAATGTTTCGTTGTAATACGATTTATGAGGGAGAATATTTACTCGGCACCTCAATTGCCCGGCCACTAATTGCCAAGCGACTAGTGGAGATCGCCAATGAGACGGGTGCTGAAGCAATCTCCCACGGCGCAACTGGCAAAGGAAATGATCAGGTTCGATTCGAACTTGGTGCCTACGCCCTGAAGCCTGACATTAAAGTTGTGGCTCCCTGGCGAGAATGGGATCTCACGTCTCGGGAGTCCCTGATGAAATTTTGTGAGAAGCATCAGATTCCCGTTGATCGGAAGCACGAGGGTGATCGCTCACCTTACTCGATGGATGCCAATCTACTCCATATATCCTATGAGGGTGGCATTTTAGAAGATCCTAATGCGGAACCTGAAGAGGCCATGTGGCTTTGGAGCAAAAGCCCAGAGGCAGCACCCGATAGCCCCACCTACATTGAGCTGACCTATCAGGGTGGTGATGTCACCGCCATTGATGGCAAAAGTATGACGCCGGCGGAGGTTCTCACGCACCTTAATAAAGTTGGTGGTGAGAACGGCATAGGCCGTGTGGATATTGTTGAGAACCGATATGTGGGCATGAAAGCCCGCGGCTGTTACGAAACTCCCGGAGGCACAATATTGCTCAAGGGACACCGGGCTATCGAGTCAATCACCCTTGACCGTGAACTGGCCCACCTCAAAGACGAATTGATGCCACGATATGCCAGCCTGATTTATAACGGCTACTGGTGGTCACCGGAACGTAAAGCGTTACAGGCTTTGATTGATGACTCTCAAACCTATGTGAACGGAGTTGTTCGACTCAAGCTTTACAAGGGCAATGTCATTGTTGTCGGACGTGATTCGAGTTCGGATAGTTTGTACGACGGCAATATTGTGACCTTTGAAGATGATGCGGGCGCCTATGATCAAAAAGACGCCGCAGGGTTCATTCAACTTAATGCCCTTCGTTTGAAGGTTGAGAGTAAGAAGGGCCGAAAGTTCTAACAGCAGGTTGCCTGGGGAGTAGGTTCGGCATCCTTGGGGGTTTCTAAACCCTTTATGGTTTGAGTATCCTGGATTTTTCGATACCACTCCCACATTGTGCCGTCTGGAGCATGGGTAAATACCTTGTTTTGTAGGGCAAAGCAGCATTCATTTGTCTCGTTGCGAGTTGTTGCCAGGCCCACTTCTTTTAAATGGGCCGTGACATCATCAACCGCTTGATCGTTAAAAACTTCCACCCCCAGGTGATTTAATCTATCCGAGGATTCTGATTCAAACAGCACAAGTTTGAGTGCCGGTTGACTGATTTCAAAGTTGGCATAGCCGGGCTTGCGTTTGGCGACTGTTACCGAGAATAGTTTCTCGTAGAATACGATGGCTGCTTCAAGGTCTGGTACATTAAGTGCGAGTTGTAGTCTCATTTTGCGGTCCTTTTTCCTTAGGTCTATATTTCGAGTATTTTCGAAATATAGACCTAAGGCTTGTGCTGCGCAAGAGATATTTCGAAAAATATGGAATTATTGGGGCGGGCGTGGAAGTAGCGCAAAACGAACTAGTTGGAGGCAACTAAAAATGGCGGGATCAATGCAACTAGCCGAGGCCGCGGCTTGCCTCAGCAGTCTCGGTAGCGCAACACGACTCGAGTTATTTCGGTTGCTTGTGCGTGCCGGAGCAAAGGGCTTAACCGTCGGAGAGCTGAAAACCAGTTTGGATTTGCCGGGCGCAACCTTGTCCCATCACATCAAGGAACTGGTTGCCCAGGAATTGATACGCCAGGACCGCGACGGTCGAACGCTGCATTGCCGGGCCAATTATACCGCCATGCAGCAGCTACTCGAATTTCTGACCAATGAATGCTGCGTTGATGAAGACTGCTGCTGAACTAGTCTTCGAGATCTAGCTTTTTGCCTTTGTACTCACATAGGTCCTGAATCACGCAGGCGCCGCACCGTGGGTTTCGAGCGGTACAGACGTAGCGGCCATGCAAAATCAGCCAATGGTGGGCGTCGAGAATAAACTCATCCGGAATGACTTTGATCAGCTTGTCTTCGACCTGACGCACGGTTTTACCTGGGGCAAACCGAATCCGATTACCCAACCGAAAGATATGGGTATCGACCGCCATGGTGGGCTGGCCAAAGGCAGTATTGAGGACAACGTTTGCTGTTTTACGCCCAACCCCGGGAAGTGCTTCTAGTTCTGCTCGGGTGGCCGGTACCACACTGTTATGGGTATCAATTAACGCGCGACAGGTTTTGATCACGTTGGCGGCCTTGCTGTTATACAACCCAATGGTCTTGATATATTCCTTCAAGCCAGCTTCACCCAGGGCAAAAATGGCTTCAGGTGTATTGGCAACCGGATAGAGTTTGTCCGTGGCTTTATTCACTGATACATCCGTTGCCTGGGCAGACAGAATCACCGCAATCAACAGCTCAAACGTGCTGTTGTAATGTAGCTCAGTTTTTGGCGTTGGGTTTTCAGCCCGGAGCCGTTTCAGTATTTCGTATCGCTTTTCTTTGTTCAATTTTCAGATCAATCCAGTTTTTTAATGCAATCAATAACCCAAATAGCAAAAATGCGCCGGGGGGCAGGATGGCCAGCAGGATGCCGTCATTGGGTAGATTTATCTCCCAGCTTGCGGCATTTACCCCAAAAATCAATTCAGCGTGGGCAAATAAAGTGCCATGGCCTAAAGCTTCCCTTAAGCCGCTAAGCGCCAGGATGGCGAATAGGAATCCAAGCCCCATTGAAAACCCGTCAAGCAGAGCCAGACCAAGATTTTGTTTTCGAGCAAAAGCCTCAGCCCGGCCGAGTATCACGCAGTTCGTCACAATCAGGGCAACAAATAGTCCGATCCGCTGATGCAATTCAAAAGAGCCATACTGTAACAAGAGGTCCGCAAGGGTGACGAAGGTTGCGATTATCAGGATCTGGGCGGGGAGCCGGGTAGCATCATCAAGCCATCGCTGTAGGAGGCTGATTGTGCCATTGGCACTCACGAGGACAAAAATTGTTAAACAACCAAGCACCAAGCCGTTAATTAGCGTATTTGAAACCGCAAGCAGTGGGCATAGTCCTAACAGTTGTACTAAAGCGGGGTTGTTTTCCCACAGCCCATCCCGAGTAATTGCAGCGGGGGTCATTGGTTGCTCCCATTAGCTTGTTGCTGTTTAAGTTCCTCGGCCATCGCAACGATGACAGCCCGGGGTGTAATGGTTGCGCCACTAAACTGATCAAAGTCACCATCAAATTTTTTGACGTCAAAGGTATGTGTGGTGAGTGATGCGCCATTAAAACCCAGCACCCAATCGGAAACGTCTAGATCAAGTTTATCTCCCAGTCCCGGAGTCTCTTGATGTTCGATGACACGAACGCCAATGATTTCTCCATCTAGCGTTGTGGCGAGCCAAAAGCGAATTTTACCGTTATATCCGTTTGGTGTGGACACAGAACGTAGTTGGCCAAATATCGCCCCGTGACGAAGTAGTCGGTAGTGTGCTGCCCCTGGTGTCTTTGCTGCTGATTTTGTTGCAATCTGAGTAGGTACCAGAACAATATCTGGATCGCCAATAACGGCGGTCAGCTGCTGCAATTCGAGTGCTTGCTGATTTTGAGTGATTTGATCCCCGGATAGCAGATAGCCTGTACTCAGCAGTAGTCCGCAAACGACCGCGAGCACCATCATTTTAGCAACGGTTGTCATCATGAGAGTCGAATCCGTAGCTGTTCGTACAACGGCACGGTTGCATTCATCAGGAGTACCGCAAATGCAATCCCATCGGGATAAGCGCCAATGCTGCGAATCAGGAAGATCAGAAAACCAACACCCGCGCCAAACACCAGTAAACCCTTTGCTGTGTCTGGGGATGTCACCGGGTCCGTAACGATAAAAAAGGCCGCAAGCATTAGGCCGCCACTGAACAGATGAAACATGGGGGAACCCAGACTGCTTGAGCTGCCGTTGTCATAAAAAAGCAGGCTTAACAGTGATACGCAAACCAGCATGGCGACCGGGGCTTGCCACCTCGTTGCCTTTAATGCAATTAGAGCAATACCACCCACTAGATAGGCTGCATTAACCCACTCGATACCCAGTCCACCCCAACGTCCGAATCCATTGTCGGTACCCCAGATTTCTTCAATGGTTGCACCGGAGCGCCATTTGAAGGTGTCGAGGGAAGTTGCCCCGGTGACACCATCTAGCAACGCTGGCCATTGCGACATGGCAAGGGGAAACGAGACGATTAGGGCGCAATAGCCAACCATTGCCGGATTAAAAAGATTCTGTCCGAGCCCACCATACAAGTGTTTACCAAAAATAATGGCAAACCCGGCACCGAAGATCACCATCCAGCAGGGCAGTTCCGGCGGTAGTGCTAGTGCAAAAAGGGTCGCCGTGACAATCCCGGAACCATCCCAGGCGGACGTTAATGGTTTATCCCGCAGGCGTAAAATAAGACACTCCAGTACAAACACGGCGGCGACGGAGATCGCCACATTGAACAAAATGCCGACGCCAAAAAACCACACAGAGGCAAGCATGCCTGGGACCAAACAACCCAGAACCGTTAACATGATGCGCTGACTTCGATTTATCATTTGGCAAGCCTGGGGTCTGAAGTCTTTTCTTTGACCAGTTTGTCTAGTAGTGCTTTCCTGTCATTAACCGTGGGTTTGGTTTTAATAATCTGGCTGGCGATCCGACTTTCTCGCTTGAGATATCTCTGTTTCGCGAGATCAGCTTCGCGCTTGTCTGTCTCTGCATTTCGAAGCGTTTGCTTGGCGGCCTGGAAGTACTGGGTGAGTGGGATGGCGCTTGGACAGACTCGATCACAGAGTCTGCATTCGATACAGGCATCCAGGTCTAATTCGACCATGGCATCGGTAGAGCTGCGCTGCCAAAACAGGTATTGGGGTTGCAGGTCTTTAGGACACACAACCTCGCAGTCCCCACAACGTATGCATTCTGATTCGGTCTGATTAAGTAGTGGTTTGAGTGTTTTCTTTAAGCCTTTGCCAGTTTGTGTGGTCGAGCCTGTTGTCACAATCATATCAATACAGTCGACGGGGCACGGCGGTAGACACAGATCGCAACCGGTACACACATCCTCAAGCACACTATGCATAAATTGTTGTGCGCCTACTATGGCGTCAACTGGGCAGGCCTGAATACAGAGCGTACAGCCAATACATTCCGCTTCTCGAATGACCGCAACTCTTTTGGGGAGTTCCGAGCCGAAAGTTTCATCCAGAGGGATTTCCTCACGCCCGAGTAGCTGGGCAAGTGCGGTTATGGTTTGTTTTCCGCCAGGGGGGCAATGATTGATCGCTTCGCCTTCTGCAATAGCCTGAGCGTAGGGCAGGCAGCCCGGGTGTCCGCACTGGGCGCATTGAGTTTGAGGCAAGCACTCGTTGATGGCTTTAACTACTTCGTCTTCAGCTTCTCCATAGTGCTGTTTGGCAAACAACAGCAGCCCAGCAATCGAACCCATCACAATCGCAAGTAGCAGTGGATCTGTCGCGAGATGAATCATCGACCCATCCCGGTAAAACCCATAAAGGCGAGGGACAAAAGCCCAGCTGTGATCATATGAATTGCCGTGCCTCGAAAGGGTGTTGGAACATCGGCGAATTCGATGCGTTCTCGCATGGCGGTAAACAATATCAATACCATCGAGAAACCCACCGCTGCGCCAAAGCCATAAATTAGTGACTCGATAAAGTTATGGGACTGTCTGACGTTTAAAAGGGCAACGCCGAGTACCGCACAATTGGTGGTGATCAGCGGAATAAAAATCCCCAGTACCTGGTGCATGAGGGGTTGAGTTGTCCGCATCACAAACTCAGAAAATTGCACAAGCCCGGCGATAAGCACAATAAATACAATAATGCGCAGATACTCCAATGCCAGTGGCTGGAGTAGATAACTGTCGATTAGATAGCTTGTAGCCGAGGCGAGGGTGAGAACAAAAGTTGTGGCGGCGGACATACCAATAGCCGCATCAAGTTTCTTGGACGCGCCCATAAAGGGACACAGTCCAAGGAACTGCACCATGACAAAGTTGTTAACAAAGATCGTGCCCAACAGTATGAGTAACGTATCTGGCATGGCTGATTGTTGTAGTTAAATGTTGGGTTAAGTGACTCGCATTCCGGCTTTGGCGCCTTCATGGGGTTCCAAAATATAGATGTCTCCTCCCCCTGGTCCGGCTGCCAATACCATGCCTTCGGACATGCCAAAACGCATTTTACGTGGCGCCAGGTTTGCGACCATCACCGTTTGTTTGCCGATTAGCGTGACTGGGTCGTATGCGGATTTAATGCCAGCAAAAACCGTGCGTTGTTCAAAGCCTAGATCAAGGGTGAGCTTTAGTAGCTTGTCTGCGCCTTCGACACTTTCAGCATTTTTAATAGTGGCGACTCGAAGGTCGATCTTGGCAAAATCGTCATACTGAATTTCTGGGGCCAGGGGTTCCGCGCTTTCATTTGCGTTGGCTTCAGGGTTATTTATGGATGGCTCTTCTGCTGCTGACGCCGAAGTGTCTGTAACAACTGAATCGTCAATCAGCGCCTGTACAGACTTGGGCTCAATCCGAGTCATCAGGGGTTTGAACTTGTTGATTTTATGTTGGGTAAGGGGCACTTCCAGGCTTTCCCAGGTCAGTGGTTCAATGTTCAAGAACGCCTCAGCCTTCTCCGCCAGCTTTGGTAGGACAGGCTTAAGGTAGCCGACCAGTAGGCGGAACATGTTAATACCGTCTGAACAAACCTGATGGACCAGTTCAGCGTTGGCGGGGTCTTTAATTTTGGCCCAGGGCTCCTGTTCAGCAATGTACTGATTGGCCTTGTCTGCTAACGACATGATCAGCCGGGTCGCCTTGCCGAATTCGTCTTGATCGTAGAGTCCGGCAATTTCGCCCCTTGCATTGATCAATTCAGTGACTAATGGATTTTTTGTTTCTGCCGCCAGGGTTGCATCAAATTGCTTATTGATAAAGCCGGCACAGCGACTGGCAATATTCACAACCTTGCCCACCAGGTCAGAATTGACCTTTTGCACAAAGTCTTCGAGGTTGATGTCCATGTCATCAATGTTATTGCTGAGCTTGGTCGCAAAGTAATAACGAATATATTCAGGGTCGAGATGTTTTGCATAGGTCGCGGCATTAATAAAGGTGCCCCGTGACTTGCTCATCTTCTGGCCATTTACCGTAATAAACCCATGAACATGAAGCCGGGTTGGGGTTCTAAATCCAGCTGTTTTTAACATCGCAGGCCAAAACAACGCGTGAAAATTGATGATGTCCTTGCCAATAAAGTGGTGGACTTCAAAGTCCGAGTCATCCTGCCAAAATTCCGCAAAGTCATTTCGTCCTTGCTGATCAAGCAGATTCTGGAAGCTGGCCATATAGCCAACGGGAGCGTCCAACCAGACATAAAAATACTTGCCGGGCTCGCCGGGGATCTCAAAACCAAAATAGGGCGCGTCCCGGCTGATATCCCAGTCCTGTAATCCCACTTCTAGCCATTCAGATAACTTGTTGGCAACCTGTTCGTTCAAAGTGCCGCTACGGGTCCATTGCTTTAAAAAGTCAGTGAAATTGGACAGGGCAAAAAAGATATGGGTTGAGGCTTTGAGGATCGGCTTGGCACCGGAAACTTTAGACACCGGGTTGATCAGGTCAGTTGCGTCATAGGTCGCGCCACAGGACTCGCAGTTGTCCCCATATTGCCCATCGGATTTACATTTAGGACAGGTGCCGACGATAAACCGATCCGCAAGAAACATGTTTTTCTCGGGGTCATAGAGCTGGTCCACTTCCTTTTTTTTGATTTGCCCCGCCGCTTTGAGCTTATTGTAGATCTCAGCACTGAAGGACTGATTTTCAGGGGAGTGGGTGGAGTGATAGTTGTCATGGCTAATCGAGAAGGCGCGAAAGTCCTCTTCGTGCTCTTCCTTGATGGAGGCAATGAGGGCTTCTGGGGTCACGCCACGCTCTTCGGCCTTGAGCATGATCGCGGTGCCATGGGTGTCATCGGCGCAAACATAGATGCACTCGTTGCCTTGCATGCGCTGAAAACGGACCCAGATGTCGGTTTGAACATGCTCCAACATATGGCCCAGATGTATTGAGCCATTTGCATTGGGGAGTGCGCTGGTGACGAGAATGTGTCGTTTGGACATGTGAACCCGGAGGCTGTTTTTGAAGGGTGCTAAATATACCGATGCAAACAGCTTATTTCATCCGGTTTAGGTTCTGTTTACCTTTTGTTTACGCTCTGTTTACGACGAAAGCAGAAATAGGATTTAATAGCGCTCTTTTTCCGCTGGAGAATTGCCATCGCTGCTGGACCTCAAAAAATGACCTTGCCCGGTGTAAAACGCATAATTGCTGTTGCTTCTGGTAAAGGTGGCGTCGGTAAGTCGACTGTTTCTGTCAATCTGGCCCTGGCCCTCGCTGCTGAGGGTCATACGGTTGGGCTGCTTGATGCGGATATCTATGGGCCAAGCCAGGGTTTGATGCTGGGGGTGCCCGAGGGAACTAAGCCCAATGTCGCCGGCGAGTACCTCGAGCCAATTGAAGTGCATGGCTTGCAGGTGATGTCCATGAGCTTTGTGACCTCGGATCGAACCCCCGCTGTCTGGCGTGGACCAATGGCAAGTGGAGCCCTGCAGCAGTTGTTGGCCCAGACCTACTGGCAAAAGGTGGATTATCTGGTGGTCGACATGCCGCCAGGTACCGGAGATATTCAGCTCACCATGTCCCAGCAGGTCCCCCTGAGTGGTGCTGTGATTGTCACAACGCCTCAGGATATTGCCCTGCTAGATGCTCGAAAGGGTATCGAAATGTTTCGTAAGGTTGAGGTGCCGCTGCTCGGGATTGTCGAGAATATGAGCATGCACACCTGTTCCGAATGCGGTCACAGGGAGGCAGTTTTTGGTTCCGGCGGCGGCGATGACATTGCAGCGGAATACGATACGACGGTTCTGGCGCAATTACCCCTATCGATGGCCATTCGAGAACAGTCGGATGGTGGTAAGCCGCCGATGATCAGTGATCCTGAGGGTGAAATTGCTCAGATTTTCAGAGGCATCGCCCAGAAAATTCACGGCATGATTGAGTCTGTCCAAAAAGCGGGTCCGCGAATCCAAATCATGGATGATTAGTCGAGCTAGTCCGGGCTGAACCCATCGGTTATCATGCGCAGCTTCAATTTAAGGTGAAAAAATTAATCCATGACCATTAAGTCTGATCGTTGGATAAAAAGGATGTCTGCTGAGGCGGATATGATCTCGCCCTTTGAACCTGGCCAGGTTCGACAGCAGGGGGGTGAAAAGATCATCTCCTACGGTACTTCGAGCTATGGCTACGATGTCCGTTGTGCAGATGAGTTTAAGGTTTTCACCAATATCCATTCCGCAACGGTTGATCCCAAGCATTTTGATGAGAAAAGCTTTGTTGACGTGAAAAGTGATGTTTGTGTGATTCCACCCAACTCTTTTGCACTGGCGCGAACCGTTGAATATTTCAAAATTCCGCGCAATGTTTTGACGATCTGTCTCGGTAAGTCGACCTATGCCCGGTGTGGCATTATTGTCAACGTCACGCCCCTCGAGCCCGAGTGGGAGGGGCATGTCACCCTGGAGTTTTCTAACACAACTACCCTGCCGGCGAAAATTTATGCCAACGAGGGTGTGGCACAGATGTTGTTCTTTGAGTCAGATGAAGAGTGCGAGACTTCCTATAAAGACCGCGGTGGTAAATACCAGGGCCAAAAGGGCGTCACCCTTCCAAGGGCCTAATGGTTGGTAAACAGCGAGTTAGAGCTGTTTACCAGCAAACTCCGCCTCCCGCAGCAAGAGTTCAAATCCGTCCCCATCTGCTTCCAATTGCTGAAAGCGAACCAGCAGGAAATCGTATTCCGGGGCGAGCCAGAAGGTAGACTCCCTATCGCGATTATCTTTTACCCGTGCTGCTTTGACGGTTTTCATTTTGCCTAGTGGGGTGTCGATAACCTCCTCACCAATAACTTTAAAAGAATAATTCTTGAGTTTGCCACCATCAGCAATCACATAGTCCAGATCCGGCCAGGGAGCACCGGTTTCGTAGGCCGCCCTGAGATCTTCGCGTAACTTGTACTGGTAAAGTAGTTTGTCCAGTGCGCCGACGGGCACATCCATTCGCCAGGGTTTAGCCTGTACATCGTTGACGACAGAATTGGTTGCCCAGTCGAAACTCAGGATTGCATCTCGCTTTCTGCCAATGCCAGAGCGGTGATACTGGTATTCCAGTGGAATGACCTGGGTGCCCTCAATCTTAAATTCGGTGGTTTCGGTGATTGAGGCAAACATCGACGTCGCGATCGACGAGAGATGATAATGGCCATCACTATTTCGAGTCAGCTCACGAATGCCTTTTGCACTGATTGGCAAGCCCTTGTAGTCGGCTTTATAAACCGCTCGAAACAAACTCGGATTGGTCCCGCTTTCAACTGCGCTGGTCTCTGCCTGGGCGGGCAAGCAGGTAAAAAACAGTGCAACAATGATCCAACGCATGAAAATTCCTTTAAATTCAGCCGACTCTTGTAAAAGAGCAGTTAGTCTATGACAATTTGGAACACGATCGCAGCAAACAATTCCATTGTATTCACGTTTTGTGAACACTGCCTGAATTGCCCAGAGGAAAGGAAATCACCATTCATAACAGAAGAACCACCTTTGTCCGCGCACTCGTGATGGCAATTTGCGCGCTAATGGCTGCTCCCTCCTGGGCCGTTGCCGTTACAGATCTGTATATTTCTGACGTTTACGTCACCTCTGAAAGCGAGGCGCAACGACTGTCTGGTGCCCGGGCGGCCCTGTTACAAGTGCTTGTCAGGGTTTCTGGGACCCAGAGCGTGGCCGATGACGAGCAAATTCGCCAGGCATTGCGTAACCCATCCCAGTTCTATTATCAGTATAGCTATCAAACTACCGATCGAGAGTTCCAGGTGGGAACTGAAATACTGCAGGGCCGGATTCTCCGGATCAATTTTGAGCCAAATGCCATTGCTGCTTTGTTACGCAATGCAGGGTTTTCCGTTTGGGGCAGCAACCGACCCAGTGTCCTGTTATGGGTTGCGGTCAGTGATGATCGTGAGCGGCGTTTGATGACAGAAAACAGTGGCGATCCCGTGAGTGACGCCTTATCAGAATTGGCAAAAGAGCGGGGTTTGCCAATGTTCTATCCACTGATGGACCTGGAAGATGCTAGCAGTTTGTCAACGGCGGAAGTGTGGGGCGCATTTCTCGATCGAATTGACGGTGCATCTACCCGGTACAATCCCGACAGTATCCTCTCGGGAAGGGTTCAGCAGGATGCCAGTGGACAATGGCGTGGCACTTGGGCCTATAGGATTGATGGCAGCTGGGCGCGATTTGAGGGGCTAGCTGGCAGTCCTCAGGAACTGGTTGCAGATGTGGTCGATCAACTCGCAGATAAATTGGCGGCGCGATATGCGGTGGGGTCATCCAAAGGTGCGGTGACACTCCGGGTTGAAGGAATAGACAGTACCGAGGCCTATGCCTCGGCGCTTGGATATCTGAAGTCTCTGGCTCCGGTGCTAGACACCTATGTGGTCAGTGTCGAAGGTAGTGATGTGGTGTTTGAATTGAGCACTGAAGGTCAACAACAGCAACTGGTTGAAATTATTGAACTGGATCACAAGCTGACATTGCTTAATGCCGGCGATGATCGCCTGCTATATCGTTGGATGCCCTGACTATGGAAAGTTTGTCTCCCGTGGAACGTATTTTTGTCCTGGCCGGCGTTTCGCTGCTGTTTGTCCTGATTTATTTGTTGCAACCTATTTTAACGCCGTTTCTTGTCGGCATGGCCATTGCTTATCTTGGTGACCCCTTAGTAGATCGGTTGGAGCGATTTGTCGGTCGAACCGGCGGTGTTGTAATTGTGTTCTTGCTAATTACTCTGATCCTGATGGCGGGATTGCTACTGCTATTGCCAATGTTGTTATCGGAGTTGGCATCGCTGATTCAGAGTGTTCCTGGGTTTATTCGCTGGTTGCAAGAAACCACGAGTCCATTTTTGATGGCCAATTTTGGCGTTGATCCCTTTGATTTTAATCTCGATTCGCTGGCGCACCAGCTCAAGGCAGACTGGCAAAAAGTAGGTGATATCGCAAAAACTTTACTAGGCCAGGCGACGGCGTCGGGTTTTGCACTACTTGCGCTGCTAACCAATATTGCACTAATTCCCGTCGTGAGCTTCTATCTGATGCGGGACTGGGACACCCTTGTTGCCTATATCCGCGATATTCTGCCCAGGGGTTCTGAACAAACCGTAGTCGATCTGGTTAGCGAGTGTGATGAAGTATTAAGCGCTTTTCTACGGGGGCAAATGTTGGTTATGGCGCTGTTAGGTGGAATCTATTCGATCGGACTTATGATTGTGGGGCTGGAGCTCGCGCTGTTGATTGGCATGCTGGCGGGGTTAGCCAGTATTGTGCCGTACCTGGGTTTTATTGTGGGTATCACCGCCGCCAGCATCGCCGGTGTGATTCAGTATCAAGAATTTTTCCCGTTGATCTACATTGCTATCGTATTTGGCATTGGCCAGGCGATGGAGGGTATGGTGCTGACACCCTTGTTGGTCGGTGATCGAATTGGCCTTCATCCTGTTGCCGTCATATTTGCCATCCTGGCCGGCGGCCAACTATTTGGCTTTACGGGTATTCTGCTTGCCTTGCCCGTTGCTGCCGTCATTATGGTGTTTGCACGGCACTACTATCGTCGCTACATCGGCAGTCGTTATTACAGCCAAAACCAGAACACGACAAACGATCAAAGTCAGCCAGCTGATTCTGGAAACGCTGATGGTTAAGCAATTTACTCTCGATTTTACGCTATCTCCGGATGCGGTATTTTCAAATTATGTCGGAGATGCGGCGGAAAAAATTGGTCGTGGTAATGCCTGGCAGTATCTCTGGGGGCGGAAGGGTTCTGGGCGTAGTCATCTGTTGCAGGCGGCCTGCCAGGAAACCGAAGGTTCTATATATCTGAGTGAGTTAAAGCGCTTATCTCCGGAGGTCTTGAGAGACCTGGAGAATATGCCATTGATTTGTCTTGATGACATTGATGCAATTCTGTCCCAGACCGAATGGGAGGAAGCGTTGTTTCATTTGATGAACGGTGTGAAAGATCGCGGCGGGCGATTATTGGTTGCCGCTGAGGCTCCCTCTAGCCAGCAGAACATCAAGCTAGCTGATTTGAAATCTCGACTTAATTCAGCGTCGGCGGTAGAAACAGATCAGCTAAATGATAACCAGAAAATTCGTGTGCTAGTGCAGCGAGCAAGGCATTGGGGTTTTGATCTCAGTGAAGATGTGGGTCGGTTTATTCTCAGTCGCTCGCCCCGCGACATGTATAAGTTGTTGGACATGTTGAAGCGTCTTGAATTGGAAACGCTGCGACAACAAAAACGCGTCACGATTCCTTTTGTAAAACATACGCTACAGCTCTAGTGGCCAGAATCCTATTTACCGGCGGCGGTACAGCGGGTCATGTAACCCCCAATATTGCACTGATAGAAGCATTGTCTGAGTCAGATTGGCAGTGCCATTATGTCGGTTCCAGAAATGGTATTGAGCGAGAACTCATTGCGCCCCTGGGTATTGCCTATCACGGGATCCATTCAGGTAAATTGCGCCGTTATTTTTCCTGGCGGAATTTTATTGACCCCATCTTTATTCTGTTAGGTCTGGTGCAGAGTCTGTGGATCTGCATTTCTCTCAAGCCGAATATTGTATTTTCCAAGGGCGGTTTTGTGGCTGTGCCGATAGTGGCAGCGGCCTGGTTGTGCCGGATCCCTGTGATTTGCCACGAGTCCGATATTACCCCGGGATTGGCGAATAAATTATGTCTGCCCTTTAGCCGGTTACTCTGCGTGAACTTTGCCGAAACCCTAAAGTACCTACCAAAATCATTTGCCGCAGATCGGGTACACGTCACCGGGTCGCCGCTTCGGGGGGGGCTGCGGCATTCAAACCCTGAGAATGGCCGGGCATTTTTAGAGTTTGATCAAACTAAACCAATCCTATTGGTTGTGGGCGGCAGCCTCGGCGCCCGGGTGTTGAATCAGAGCGTTTGGCAGGCGCTTCCGGAGCTACTTAACAGGTATCAAATTGTGCATCTAGTGGGTGCTGGGAACTTACAAACAGAGGCCCAGGGTAGTGGTTATCGTCAATTTGAGTATTTGCAAGATGAGTACGGTGATGTACTTGCAGCGTCGGATCTGGTGGTTTCCAGGGCGGGGGCCAATAGTATTTTTGAATTGCTCAGTTTTCACAAACCTCACCTTCTGATTCCCCTGACTGCAGCCGCCAGTAGGGGTGATCAGTTAGTGAATGCTCGCATTATGGGTGAGTCAGGGATGAGTTTGGTCCTGCAGGAAGGAGAATTGAACGACGTAAGCCTACTGGGGGCGTTGTTACAGCTTGAAAACAAGGCGGTATGGCAGAGTGCCATGGAGTCCTTTCCGGATGGTGATGCCGTTAGCACGATACATAAATTGATCCAGGACACGGCAAAGTTGTAGATCGCCACGCAGCCTGGGAAAAGTCTTACTCCAGTTCAAGCCGGGTCAAATTCTAATCTAGTCCAGTCCAGTCCAGCTCAGCCCAGCCCAGCCCAGCTCAGTCCAGCCCAGGCCCATAAATTTTCAAAAAAGGCTTGCGGAACGCTTATCTATCCCTATACTGCATTGGTGTTATACACATGTAGTACACCACTACATCAGAACGGGATGAGCCCATGAAAATCAACTGGAACGATAAGGATCCCATTTACCGCCAACTGCGGGACCGGATCCTTGAAATGATCCTCGAGGACGTGTTCCTAGAGGGAGATAGTTTGCCATCGGTACGCCAACTGGCAAGTGAACACCGAATTAACCCAATTACCGTGTCGAAGGCCATGCAGTTATTGGTAGACGAAGATTTGATTGAAAAACGTCGTGGGCTTGGGATGTTTGTCAAGGAAGGTGCTAGAGCAGCGCTTGTTGCAACGGAGCGAGACCGGTTCCTGCTTGAAGAATGGCCCTTGATCCAGGACAAGATCCACAGACTGGGTATATCCAGCGATGAATTACTAACTACCAGGGGGACTTCACTATGAGTCATGTTGTCAAAGCGGAGCATTTGCGTAAGTCCTATGGTGACTTCGACGCCATTAGTGATGTCACTTTTGAAATTGAGCCGGGCTCTATTGTGGGTTTGATTGGCCCTAATGGTGCAGGAAAAACCACCACACTAAAAAGTATTCTGGGGCTGACGTCCTTTGAGGGTGAGCTTGACGTCCTGGGGGTTGATCCCAGGCACGGTCGTCATCACATTATGGAACGAGTTTGTTTTATCGCTGACGTGGGCGTGTTGCCGCGATGGTTGAAGGTCAAGGATGCCATCGACTACATCGAAGGTGTGCACCCCAAATTTAACCGGTCGAAGGCGGAAGAGCTGATCCGCGCGACAGATATCCGGCCGGACCGAAAGGTCAGTCAATTGTCCAAAGGTATGGTGACCCAGTTACACCTGGCGTTGATCCTGGCTATTGATGTTGAGCTATTAGTGCTGGATGAGCCAACCATTGGTCTCGACATTCTGTACCGAAAAGAATTCTACGACCGATTGCTCAACGATTATTTTGACCATGAAACCAGCATCATTATTAGCACCCATCAGGTGGAAGAGATTGAGAGTCTGCTTAGCCACCTGTTGTTTATCAATCGGGGCGAGATTGTATTGGACTGTTCGATGGATGATCTTTCCGAGCAATACCGTCAGGTGCTGGTTAGCCCGGAACATGTCGCTGAAGCCCTTGCGCTTGGACCGTTAGTTTCCAAGGACATGTTGGGCAAGAAAAGCATGATTTTTGAGCATGCTGATGCTGAGGTTCTACAGCGGCTCGGCGAGCTCCACGTACCAAGTGTTACAGATCTTTTTGTCGCCAAAATGCAACGAGGTGGATCATGAACAAGTTATTGATTTTGACCCGAAGAGAATTCTGGGAGCATCGCGGTACATTTTTGATTCTACCGGCGGTCGTGACTAGCGTATTTATCGGCATTCTGGTGATCATGTTACTGGGGCTGTCCTCTAACTCGATTGAAGTCAATATCGACGCTGATTGGGAAACGGACAATCAAACCCATGAGTTACGGGTCCAGGATTCGTCCTTGATGGATGTGTTTGGGATGAAGATGGCGGAGCTGGCGTCGATGCCGGACGCGCTGCGAGAAGATCGTCTCGATCAACTTTTTGTGGGTATGAGCGTGATATGGGTGGGCGTGCTCTGGGTGGTGATCATTTTCTATCTGCTGGGCGCGTTATATGACGATAGAAAAGACCGCAGCGTACTGTTTTGGAAATCGATGCCGGTATCAGATGCAATGACAGTGGCTTCTAAATTGGTCGCGGGGTTGGTACTTGCGCCCATGATCTATCTCGCTTTTATTGTTGTGGCTCATCTGAGCCTTGCGATTGCGGCAACAATTGGTGCCTCGGGTCAAGAATTCTCAATGTGGGACACACTCTGGGCATCCGCCAACTTTTTTACTCGATGGGCAGGCTTCCTGGCGCTTTACGTGTTTACGGTTTTATGGTGTTTGCCATTTTTTGGTTGGTTGTTGTTCGTGTCCGCCTGGGCAAAATCTGCACCGATGGTCTGGGCTGTAGGGGTGCCAATGGTCTTAGTGATTGTTGAGGGCATGTTTTTTAGTTCTTCATATCTAGGTCAGTTTTTTGTTGAACACATGCTCTCCATTGAGTTCTGGCGCCAGGGGCGAGAGGTGATTGGCAACTTTGAGTTACCCGCAGCACTGGAGTTTGGTTCTTCCCTGGTGGTGGGTATGTTGCTTATCGGGGCAGCGGTTTGGCAGAGGAGTAAAGCAGATGAAATCTAAGTTCAGGTTTGGTGTGATGTTGTTGCTACTGCTTAGTAGTGCTGCCTGTGTAAAGGTGGACACCAGTTCCAAAACACCCACAATTGGGTCGGAAATTATCGATCTGTCCCGGGCGAGAGAACTGGGCAAATTGTCTGATCGGGAGTATCAGGAACTGCGGCGCAAGGTACTCGCTTCTTTCTAACTTGTTTCCCGCTAAAGCGTCTCCCTGCTAGCCCACCTCCCTGCACCTCCATTAGTGAGTTATATTCACTAATGGAGTGCCAAAGCCCTATCTTATCAGGTTCGATTGCTGCTATTAGAATAAAGTGAATCGGTCAGATGAGGGGAGCAGCATGAAATATCGGGAAGTTGAGGAGCAGCCACAGGATGTTCGGTACTTTGATACAAGCGCTGAGATGGATCCAAGCGCCCTCGAAGAAATTTCAGAAATCTTTAGAACGCCGTTGGTGAGTGCCTATAACTGGGACTACTCAATTCCCGACAGCAGAATCAAAAAGATCTACAACCTCGGCAAAGAATTAAACTGGAATGTTGATACAGACCTGGATTGGGAAACAGGCATGATCAGTAAAGATCAGTTTCCCGTAGACGAAAAGCATAATCCCTATGTGGGATTTAAACCCTATGAAGATCTATCCCAGGAAAAGAAGGTTGAGTTTGCCTGGCATCGCGCGGGGTTAAACGCCAGTGGTATGCTGCATGGTGAACAGGGTGCGCTACTTGTTGCTGCCCAGTTGACGAGTTGTGCGCCTTCCCATGAAGCGAAACTTTACGCCGCGTCTCAGACGTTTGATGAGGCACGCCACGTTGAGTTCTTTAACAAGTTTATTCAGAAGCAGGTTGGCATGATGTACCCAGTGGGTGCGTCTTTAAAAAGTTTGATGGACAAAATCTTGACCGATGAACGATGGGATCTAAAGTTCATCGGCATGCAGGTGATTATTGAAGGTCTTGCCCTCGCGGCGTTTAACACTGCAAAAGAGCAAAGTAATATTCCGGTCCACAAGATGGGGCTACATTTTGTGATTCGCGATGAAGCTCGTCACGTTACCTTTGGCATCAACTATCTTGAGGACTATGTTAAACGTTTGAGTAAATCTGAACGTGAAGACAGAGCAATGTTTGCCTACCAAGCTGCAACGGGAATGGGCGGCTCACGGGGTAATCAGACCCGGTTTTATGAGCGCTTCGGCTGGAATCGTGACGAGGTGAAAGAGCATCTACGCGGTAGTGATATGGACCGCGCCGGTCAGGATTTCAGGACCCAGTTGTTTGGCCGGATCATGCCGAATTTGAAACGAATCGGCCTGCTAACCGATAACGTCAAACCGCTGTGGGAAGCACTTGGTGTTCTCGATTTACAGGATCTACCGTCCGATGGTGCAATTAATTGGGATCAACTTTCAAAGCCACTGGTCTATGAAGATGTAGCTGACTCCGTTGTGAAGGCAGCCAGCTAACTCACTCAAGACCGCGGCACTATCCAGTCCAGGTCTGACGTCAGGGCAACATTCTCGGTGCTTTGTACGATGCTTTGATTCAGATTGTACAAGCGCCAGGTTCCCATCGCGCCACTTCTAACCAGAATGTCCGTATCCCCGTCACCATCAAAATCTCCAGTGGACGCAACCTGCCAGTCCAGATCATCGGTAAGTTCAAGAAAATCGGGAGTTTTGACACTAAAGCCATCAAATTGGTATATCAGCCAGTTTCCGTTCTTGTACCGCATTAACAAATCATCTCTTTCGTTGCCGTCGAAATCTCCGCTACTCACTACCTGCCAATCGAGGCTCTTCTTCATTGAAATGGCATTGTCTGCTTCGATATCGCCACCGTTCATGTGGTACAGATGCCAGGCGCCATCATCCGCACGGGTCAACACATCGGTCTTTCCGTCGCCGTTAAAATCACCTGTACTTGCGATCGAGGTATTGAGGTCCTTGGGAAGCCCGGGTCTGGCGGTGGACCCTACACCCGTGCCATCCAGGAAGTATTGGTACCAGCGACCGTCGAGGTTACGCAGTAAAACATCACCTTTACCGTCGCCGTCAAAATCACCGATTCCAGCTACCTGCCAATCTAAGTTAGCTGTCATGCTAGGTTGGCCCTCTGACTTTATGCTGTCGCCATTCATCAGGGCAATATGCCACTCGCCTGTTGCGAGATTACGAGTCAGGATGTCTGCCTTGCCATCACCGTCATAGTCATTCCGTCCGACAGCAATCCAGTCGGGATCATTGTTCAAATCAAGTTTATGCTCCGCCGTGATGGTTGATCCATTCATGGTGCTCAAATTCCACTCACCACTGCTATGTTGCAGCACCAGATCTGAGGTGCCATTGCCGTCAACATCCAGGGGACCACGGACAAAGTTGGTTGGGGCATCACTTGTTGCAGCAAAGTAATTGGCGATCTGGGGGCCGACCACACTCAGGGCATAGACGGCATCCGCACCTTCTTCACCTTGTCTGTCAACTCCGCAAGGTGCATCCCCACAGGTCAGGTTTGGGCTTGAGAAAACCTTCACCTTTGAGGCATTAAAGGCAGATGAGTATGCCATTACGGTCACAAAATCATTATCGACACCATAACCCAGGGCGTAGTCAAAGGTGCCTCCTTTGGAATCCTGTTTGCGGGAATGATTAAGTCCCATGTTATGGCCTAGCTCATGGGCAAGTACGTAGGTACCACAATCAATACTGACGTGGGAGAAACCAAAGTCCTTCTCCTGGGGATGGCTGAAGTCACCGTTAGTGCCATTGCCACCGATCCAGGCGAGTCCACAGTAGCCGTCATCGTTGTTGGGTCGCATCAACACCACAAGGTCCGCACCGTATTGCTCTCTGAGTAAACTAATATCGGCAAAGGCGGGATGGTTTTGATCTGTGATGTGGCCAATTGCTGTTTCAGAGTCGAAGCCAGCCTCGTAATTCACCTTTTGCGTGTGGACCAATCTTAAGCTCAGGTTTACCCCTGAATCTTTGTAGATCTGATTTGATACGTCTACCAGGTGATTAATGCGGGTGACCGCATCATTGTTATATAGCTCGTCGGCGGCCTGGTTATAAACCACCATGACATCAACCATGCTCGAGCCGGTTGCGGTAGGCGCGAGTTTCTCAGGTTTAAAGCCTTCCTCCTGGGTGAGATACCAATACATTGCACCTACGCCAATCAGTAAGCCGGCAAATGCCAGGGAAGAAATGAGGTTCTGTTTCATTTTTGTCATTTTCATTTAGCTATCTACCGTGTAAATTCTGGAATCTGGTAGTCCACCAGATTTGGATCAACGAGGTTGTCCAGTTCAGCGAGAGATAGCATCCAGCCCTCATCTCCGGAAGCTTCCAATACGAAAGAACCGTCGGGTGTATTGATTGTTGCAAAGGTTGCGGTACGGCCTTCGGTCATCACCACAGTAAATTCTGGGTTCTTGACCAGGTGACCTTTAAGACTTCTGTCACCATTGGCATGTCGGCCTACTTCTTCGACAGACATTTCATAGTCTTGTCCACTCTGTGGAACTGTCAGGGTAATTGAGTCTCCCCGTGTCACCTGCGCCAATTGTTGTTTGTCGATTTTTAGCGGTCTAGCATCAAAACCGCGATTGGAATACTTGGTGGGCATATCCGGGGCAGTTTCGTCGATCTGCCAGGGGCGATCCTGTTCAGGTTGAGTTGTCGACGCTATTTGCGATGAACTATTTTCCGGCGCGTTAGTTGTGCTTGCCATAGGTTTGGAAACCGCAAGACCACTGGATCCTGCGGCAGCGTTATGGCTTGTGGGTAGCGCCTGTGAGCCTACGGTACTCGACAGCGACTTGAGAGGCGCGGTCTCGGGTTGGGTCGTTTGACCAAAGAACAGCTGCCCACCGATAAGTCCGGCGCTAACCAGTAATCCCAAAATGAGATAGCGAAACATAAAATTGCCCGAAAGCTAGTTGATGTCCTTAATCTAAGACCAGTTGTGACCGTTACTCAAGGTGGCAGCAGACGAATAGGTTAATTGACAGAGTCGGTGGTAAGGGGGCGTCAGAGCTTTGACGCTTTGGTGGTTTTTCGCTTTGAGACCCGGTTTTTGTCGGTAAAAATAGCGCGGGCTAGCGGCGAAAATAATGCATCAGAAAGTGTTTGAAGCTTGAGGTTTTGCTTGATAGATGTCGGTTAGCGGGCAATACCAATTGTACAGGATGGGCGTCGGTAACAATATCTGGCAGCACTCTAACTAGCCGTCCACGCTCAAATTGCGGCGTAACTAGGTAGTTAGGAAGTGGCGCAATACCCGCACCCATGATTGCAGAATGATAGGCTAAGTCTGTGTCGTTGACGGTCAGGTGAAAGCCCTTTTGGACACCAAGGTTTGCAAAATAGTCGTCGAGTTGCCGCGGTTGGTGAAATTCCATGCTGGAGATTTTGATCAAGCGGTGAGATTCGAGTTCTGCGACACTCTTTGGGTGTCCGAATCGCTCAAGGTATTCAGATGATGCGCACAGTACGACGCTGTGGTTGGCAAAGGTTTCGGTCACTAGAGCTGGGTCCTGTAAATGGCCTAAATGGATACCGGCATCAAATCCCTGTTTGACCAATTCCAGGGAATGGTCCGTAAGAAATAACTCCGCCGTCACCTGGGGAAACTCTTCTTTGAAGTTGGCCAGGATTCGACCCAATATCGCCCGGCCGAATATGGGCTCAGCAGCAATTTTGAGGGTGCCTCTGGGTGTAGAGTCCATATCCGCGATCAGTGCTTCAGCCTCGTCTAGTTCCTCGAGAATGTGTTTTGCTCGCTCGAAGTACAGTTGCCCAGCTTCGGTGGGGTTCACTGTTCTGGTGGTGCGATTTAGCAACCGAACCCCGAGCTTTGCTTCGAGCATACCAATCTGCTTGCTCACCGCTGAAGGTGTGAGATTCAGATGTTTTGCGGCGCTGGTGAAGTTTCGAGTCTGCACAACTTCGGCGAAGATGCGGAGGCTGTCGAGTCGCGCCATGTGTCACCCATGAGTATTGTTAATAGTGAAACTGAGAATAAAACGAATCGATTAACGAGTCACTACGGATCGGTTGCTGTAGTATTCGCGCTTTGGCTGCTCCGGTTCAAGGGGCGGCGTATTTAAGCAAAAGGGGCTGACATGTTCAAAGTTCAGGTGCTGAACAATATTTCTGAAAAAGGGCTAAGTAAGTTTTCGAGCGATAAGTATGATTTATCGGAAGCGGAAAATCCCCAGGCTATTCTCCTCAGAAGTCACCAGATGAGCGTGGCTGAAATTGACAAGTCCTCTCTGCTGGCCATCGGTCGTGCAGGAGCCGGGACCAACAACATTCCCGTGACAGATTGTACTGACCGCGGCATTGTGGTTTTTAACACACCGGGCGCAAATGCCAATGCCGTAAAAGAGCTTGTGATGGCAGGATTACTGTTATCTCGGCGGGGCATCATTCAGGGCATGGATTACGTCAATAGCCTTGGCCATATCACCGACAAAGCGGAGCTCAATACGTTGGTTGAGGCGAGTAAGAAGCAGTACAAGGGTTCTGAACTCAAAGGCAGGACCCTTGGTGTGCTGGGTCTAGGGGCGATTGGTTCAATGGTGGCGCAGATGGCGCTACAGATGGATATGGAAGTGGTTGGCTATGACCCCGCCCTTTCCGTTGAGGCTGCATGGCGGCTACCGAGCCAGGTGCAAAAAATGGATAGCATGCAAATGTTGTTCAGTCGGGCTGATATTGTCACCCTCCATGTCCCGGCGCTAGAACAAACACGGGGTATGATTAACGCTGCAACTCTGGCGACCTTTAAGCCCGGGGCAACATTGCTCAACTTCTCCCGGGAGGAAATTGTCAATAATGATGATGTCCTGGCAGCATTAGAAAGCGGGCAATTGAGCCAGTACATTTCTGACTTCCCGAATGCCAGCTTAATAGGAAAGCCCGGTGTGTTAAGTACTCCACATCTTGGCGCGAGTACTGAAGAAGCGGAAGAGAACTGCGCCATGATGGTGGCCGATCAGGTCATCGATTTCCTGGAAAACGGCAACATCCGTAATTCTGTGAATTTTCCAACTCTGGTGATGGAGCGGACAAAGGGGTATCGCATTGCATTGGGTAACAATAATGTTCCCAGAATTCTTGGTTCAGTATTGTCCATTCTCGCCGATCGAAATATCAACGTTATTGATATGCTGAATCGGAGCCGGGACAATGTCGCCTACAACATTATTGATGTGGAATCCGAGCCGACGGAAGATCTGGTGCGTGAAATTGCCGCCATTGATGGCGTAACTAACGTCAGAATATTTAGCTAGGCTTAATACCCGCGTCCCGGAACATAAATCGTGTACTTGTGATCTGGGACATATCCTCGCCGACGGAGTCGCCACTGATTTTTCGAGTCAGTAGCTCCGCACAGTAAGGTCCGAGGGTGCCTCCGTGGGAGCCAAAACCAACGCTGCAATAGAGCCCAGGCGCAAAGCTTTTAAACGTATTTCGAAGGACCGGAGCTTGCTGACAGTACGCTTCGAGTTTGTCCCAATCCGGGAGTTGACCAACAACCGGCATACGATCCCGGGTTGCACTGCGAATACCAACGCCTGCTGTTAGGGATGGTTTATCGCTGCTTGATGGCAAGTAGGGTGACAAAGCCTCGAGTAACAACTCGGTATCTGCGTGGCGTGGTGTGAGGTTGTCATCAAACCGGTCATAGGTTCCAGATACGGTGGTGCTGCCTTCGGAAATTGGAAACCAGGTTTTTTTTGCCGAAAATACAGTTTCTGGAGCGATGTCCAAGCCCTGTAGCCTCAGGCTTTGGCCGCGAAGTGAGATCAATGCCAGGGGTGCTAGTTGTGGTAGTGACTCATGGCCCGTTGCGAGTACAACAATCGAGGCTTTGTGTTCTTCTCCCTCGGCCATATTGAGGTACCAGGAATTATCTTTATATTCTATCGAACGAACCATTCCCTGCAGCACGTCTCTGTTGGTTACGAGTGTTTTTGGTGCGATCCAGCCTGCGCTTTTTAAGCGTAGCGCAGGGCTTTCGACTTTTAATGCCAGCGCGAGACCCGCGGTAGCCGGGTCTATTAATTCAGCAAAGCCCGGTAGTTGTGCCGCAATAGCAGCCCCATAGGCCTGTTTATCATCTGAATCCAACAACTCTATTCTGCCGCAAGCATTGAGGCTGTGGTGCCTAAGGAAGTATAAAAAGGCCCGCAGATAAAAATTACTATAGGGTTGCGGTGTCTTGGATAGCTTTGGGTAAATTGCGATTTGATTGATTTGTCGAAGCGCACCAAGGGGCTCGGAATTTTGATCAATCACAGTGACGCGATGACCTCGCTTTTCTAGTGCGTCTGCACAGAGTAGGCCTGACAATCCAGCCCCCACAACAACGACGTCCAACCGTTGGGATGAATCCGGCTGCCAATCTCCCGATTGTTCAGCGAGCAGCATATGTCGTTTGGTGCCAAAACCCTTGAGTTTGTGGACGGTGAGACCCCCGGCAGCGAGGCTCCGTCTTAATGCTCCAGCAACTGAATAGCTGGACAAACGAGCCCCGGGACGTAGTAGTAAACAGAGCCTGGTCATTAGCGTTTCGTTCCACATTTCCGCGTTTAGCCCTGGGCTAAAACCATCAAGAAACACAGCGTCAACCTTTGCCTCCAGATCCTGCATCTGGTCGTGAATGTCCCCGACCATTAAGTGCAGGCAGACGGTTGCCGAGAGCCAGATACAATGGTTACCGGGAACGGGTAATGGATATTGTTGAATCAATTGGTCCAACTCCGGTTCGAGTCCAAAGTTGCTTGCCATTCGTTGCAGGTCTTCCGGCCTGACCAGGTGTTTTTCAAACGCTATGTAGTCGAGACGGGCGCTACTGCTCCTAGAGCAGGCATTCCAGGCACGGAGCGTGAGGAGAAAATTTAGGCCAAAACCAAAGCCAGTTTCGAGGATCGTAAATCGATCGCCGTCCTGTAATAGATTCCATCGCTGTGCGAGATCACAACCGGTGAGAAAGACATGTTGTTTTTCAGCCAGTCCGCCAGCTGCACTCCAATAGACATCATCATAGTCGCGAGCAAACGGGGTATCTGAATCCTGCCAACTGATGGACGCGTAAGGTAGCAGGTAAGTTTCAGGGCTTTTCACGAAGACTTCACGGATATGGGATAAGCGGGTGAGTCACTCTAGTCCAGACCCGTTGCGATCGGTCGTTGGGGGTTGGTGACCCATTCACTCCAGGAGCCTGGGTAAAGTATGGGTTCTGGAAAGCCTGAGTGGATTAACGCAAGGATATTGTGGCAAGCGGTGACGCCGGAGCCGCAGTAGCAAATTGTAGGATTTGTTTCGGACAGTTTGGCTTCGAGAAATTGTGTGGTCAATGCCTCGGAGGTTTTGAAAGTACCAGTCGACGCCATATTGTCAGTAAATGGCAGGTTTTTAGCGCCGGGAATATGTCCGGCAATGGGATCAATTGGCTCAACCTCGCCGCGGAAGCGGGCGGGGTCTCTGGCATCGGTCACGGTATATTGACTGGCTACAATGGCGTCAGCTTCGATGATTTGGACGAGTGATTGCGATCCATTAAATTCACCTTTGATTACAGCTGGGATCTCCGTGGTGCTGGCAAAGCCAGCCCGTTGCCAGGCTTCAAATCCACCATCCAATACAAACACCTCTTCATGTCCTAACCAGCGTAGTAACCACCAGAGTCTTGCTGCGTAAGCACCGTTACCTCCATCATAGGCAACAACGGGCTGGTGATTATTGATACCAAATTTTTGAATGGTTTTGATCAACACTGACCGATCCGGGAGTGGATGCCGACCAGTTTGCCCTGGTGTGACCGGACCACTTAAGTCCTGATTCAGGTGAGCATACTGTGCGCCGGTGATGTGACTAGCCCGGTATTCTTGTTCGCCAACATGTGCATCCAGCAGCGAAAATCTGCAATCAATGATGATGGGGCGCGGGGTCTGATCTAATGCGCTGTGTAATGCCTGCACGGAAATGAGTGTGTTAACCGCCACTAATTTTTACCCTATAGCCTTTGTTTTCGAGTACCTGTTGAATGACTTCACGCTTGTCACCTTGAATAAGAATCTTGCCGTCTTCGATGGTGCCACCGACGCCGCATTTTGCTTTGAGTTCTTTGGCGAGTTTCTTTAACTCGGCATCCGCCAGGGGTAAGCCGTTGATCAGTACAACCGGCTTGCCGTTTCTTCCTTTAGATTCTCGCTGCAGTCGAACGATGCCGTCACCTTCAGGTTTGCGCGAGATATCTTTGCAGACACACTCTGGCTTGGCCCGTTGGCAGCCGGGGCAAAGACGTCCGATATCGGTTGAATAAACTAGATTGCCCTTTGTTTTCGGCTTCATTTTTGCCATGGCAGGAGCTAGTCGTCGGAGTAGATATAGACGCCGAGATCATCGTTGACGGCAATCTGGCAAAAGTGAATTAACAAAAACATAAACTCCTGGAGGTCATTCTCGGCGAGATCGAGCTGCTCAATTTCACCGCAGCTCATCCAGAGTTGTGAGAGTTCTTCGACCTGACCTTCTTCCAGTTCAGCCAGGGCGAGCTGTGTTTTTGGGTCCAGCAAATAGATAAAAGGCCCATCTGGCTGTAGGGTTTGATCGAGTATTTCGAGATCTATCGCTTCATCAAGAAAGCATCCACAGACTAAAGCATAGAGCTGTGCCCTTGCGTCTCGATGGAACTGTTGGCTGGACATGCATGGAAATTCGTTCGCGGGATTTTCATCCGCTTCCATGCTAGCGACACTTTCCGCTGCGCCAACAAATATAATCTGGTGCACTAGATGGATTCAACCTCGTCAGCCTGAAGTCCCTTGTCACCATCTATGACAACAAAGCTCACGCGTTCTCCATCAGCAATTGCGCGTCGACCCGAACCGACAATATTTCGATAGTGGACAAAAACATCGTCCCCGGAATCCCGGGTGATAAATCCATAGCCTTTCTTGACGTTGAACCACTTAACGGTACCGGTTTCATTATCGCTATTAGAATTGCTTTTACTGCTGTTGCCACTGCTGCTGGGCCCGGAGGCTGCTCGTGGGCGGCTTCGTCCAGCACCACCGGAAAATGCGCCGATGGCGACACCAATAAAAATAACGATAAAAATGGCAATGTCGGCGGCGGTTCCTTCTCCGAGGCTTTCCTGGGCAAAATTAACGAGGAGGAAGGCGACGATACTGCTGACGAGAGAAATAACGAGACGTTTGGCTATTGGATTCATACGATGACTTAACAAAAAATGAGAGCGCAAATGATACGCGTAGTTCTCTCTGAGACCAAATGGACTATTTCAGTCGATCCAGAATTTCTCGATAGCGTCTAATCGTTTCATTCCAGCCTAACCAGAGCGCATCGGTGATGATGGCATGTCCAATGGAAACCTCAGCAACCCCTGGCACCTCCCGGCAAAAAGTCTCGAGATTGGTCAGGTTAAGGTCGTGGCCTGCATTAATCCCAATACCCAGCCGGGTGGCGGTGGTTGCCGTGGTAATAAAAGGCGCCAGAATCTTATCGTGGGCGGGATATGCCTCTGCGTAGGGGCCGGTGTAATACTCTATTCGATCGGTGCCAAGCCGTGCCGCCCGTTCAATTTGATCTTCAATCGGATCCATAAACAGACTGACCCGGACGTTCTGGGCCCTGAGGCGATCAACAATGCTTTGGAGTTCGTTAGACTCCCCGGTTAAGTCCCAGCCGTGGTCGGAGGTGAGCTGGGTGGGATCATCGGGGACGAGGGTCGCTTGATGGGGTTGGGTCTGTTCAACCAGGGCCATAAAACCGGGGTAACCGTTGTCTTCCGGACCTGCGTAGGGATTACCCTCAATATTAAATTCAATGTCCCGGTACTGTGGATCAGCCAGCAATTCTGCCAGGTCGTAGACATCAGCCGGCCGTATATGGCGCTGGTCCGGCCTGGGGTGCACGGTGATGCCTTCAGCGCCCGCATCAATCACGGTTCTAGCGGCATCCACAACACTGGGGATGACGGTGTCCCGGGAATTACGGACGAGGGCGACTTTATTGAGGTTAACACTTAGCTTGGTCACGTTAGCTCCAACCGCTATCACGTCGGGTATACAGTTGTCGTCCGGCCCAGAAACCGAGGATCAGCCCTAAAAAAATAGTCCCGGCGCCAATCATGTACCAGGTCTGGTTTGCAGTCTCCCGCAGGTTTGAGTTGACGGTCACAAGATCATCAATTTGTTGATTGAGCGTGGAAATCTCGGTTTGCAGCGCGGCATTTTGTTGATCAATGTCGATCACGTTGGCTGCGAGTTCAGTGATTCGGCTAAGCTCTTTACTCAAAGCGGCTCGCTCGCTCTCAAGGGTCGCAATGGTCTCCTTGGCGGCGGTAGCCGTTTGAATCTCGGTTTCCAGATATTGTTCTGCTGTTTCATAGTCCATCTGCAGATTTGCAAACTGTGCCTGTAGATCGCGGAGCTGATCTTTGGCGATGGGTTCAGTGACCAGGTATTGGTTTTGTATCCAGCCCTCGAGGCCATCGGGTGTGGTCACTCGGCTGAAGCCGGTTTCTTCGTTAACCTCGGATCGCTCGAGGATGGTGCCGCTGCGTATCCCTTGATGCAGTATCCGATGTTCATTGGACTGGCCGCCCCGTAGAGGTACATAGATCATGTCGCGGATATAAACGGTTTCTGCCCTGGCAGTAACACTAGCGCCGAAAAGCATCAAAAACAGAAGTCCTGAAATCAGCGCTGTTGTGATGAATGTTTTCATGGCAAAACTTGCTTGAATGGTTTGACTGTCACGGAATTGTACACGCCAGCCTTAAGATAAGGGTCTTCGTTGGCCCAGGCTTCTGCCTCATTGAGAGAATTAAATTCTGCAACTATGAGACTACCGGTAAAACCCGCTGCGCCGGGATCATCACTGTCAACGGCGGGGTGAGGCCCGGCGAGGACAAGTCTACCTTCACGCTTCAGTATCTCAAGCCGTTCTAAATGGGCCGGTCGAACTTGTTTGCGTAGGGGCAGGCTATTGTCGACATCCTGGCTAATAATCGCGTAAAGCATCGTATTCCTTATTGCTTTGACCTTTCGAACTACAGGTCGTTAGGTTTCGGGTCGGAGTTCTCTTCTTCCATATAGCCACCCTTAACAAGGTAAACCATGGTGATAATGATGTAGGTGAAGGTCAGCGCAAAGCCCCCGAACAGCTTGTAGGACACCCAGGTATCCATGTCAAAATTGAACGCCACGACGAGATTTAATACACCGGCGTTAAGGAAGCCTGCGCTCCAGCCGTAAACCAGGTTTCGCCAGACGTGATCCGGCAGTTTTACCTGTTCACCCAACATCTTTTTTAGCAAGTTTACCTTCAGGACTAGATGGCTACCGAGAAGGGCAACACAAAACGCCCAGTTCACCAAAGTCGGCTTCCATTGAATAAACGTCTTGTCCCGGAAAGCCAGTGTGAGGCCACCCAGGACCACAACGCTGCCGAAAATAAACCAGGTTTGTTTGCTCACCTTACCTTTTGCGCCGAATTCGACGCCGACCTGGATCAATACGGCAGCCATCAGCACGCCGGTGCTGATAAATATGTCTCGAGTATAGAAATAGACACCTGCAAAAACGGCGATGGGGAGGAACTCTATGAGTTGCTTCATATTGATGACGGTCGCTAAAAAAGAGAAATCATAATGGATTTGGGGAAAAGGGGCGAACAGGCTGTTCAGGGACCCGGACACTGCCTACAATGTGCGGCTTTCCTCAATGACGCTGTTATGAGCCAGTTCTTTCGCATCCATCCAGATAATCCCCAGACCCGGCTGATTCAGCAGGCTGCGGACATCGTCAGGCAAGGAGGGGTCATCGCTTATCCAACCGATGCAACCTACGCGCTGGGGTGTCATATAGGGGACAAAAAGGCTCTGGAGAGGATTTGTGCCATTCGACGATTGGATGACAAGCACAACTTTACACTTATTTGTCGTGATCTTTCGGATTTGGGCGTCTATGCCAGGGTGAATAATAGTGCCTACCGGCTCATTAAAGCGGCCACGCCCGGACCCTATACATTCCTCCTAGCGGCCACTAAAGAAGTGCCGAGGCGGCTTGTCCATCCGAAGCGAAAAACCATTGGACTCAGAGTCCCGGACAACAATATTTGTATGGAATTGCTGGGTGAACTCGGCGAACCCATGATGACCACCACGCTGATATTGCCCGGTGACGAGTATCCGCTCACGGATCCGGAAGAAATCCGGGAAATGCTGGAACGTCAGGTGGATTTGATCATTGACGGCGGATTTGGTGGGCTAGAAAGCACCACGGTGATCAATTTGGAAGATCAAACCCCTGTTGTGGTCCGTGAAGGTGTCGGCAAGCTGGATCTGTTCGTTGCTTAATGGCGGTTTGGACTAAAGACAGCGGGACCTTCGGTAGATATAATCAGGGGAAAAACCCCTCGACAATTTTGAAACAATTTTCCCTTCTTCTAATCAGGTGTCACATTGAGTTTGCTTGAAGCGCAAAAGCGCGTTCTATCTGGTATGCGACCTACGGGTTCGCTACATCTGGGCCATTATCACGGCGTCCTAAAAAACTGGCTAAAGTTACAGCACGAGTTTGAGTGCATGTTTTTTGTCGCCGATTGGCACGCGCTGACTACCCATTATGAGGATCCCGAGCTCATTGAAGAAAATGTCTGGGCGATGATGGTTGATTGGCTAGCCGCCGGAGTTAACCCGGGCTCTGCCACGCTGTTTATTCAGTCTCGGGTACCGGAGCATGCTGAACTGCATTTGTTGCTGTCGATGATCACGCCTATTGGTTGGTTGGAGCGAGTTCCGAGCTATAAGGATCAGCAGACCAAGCTGAATGAGCGGGACCTTTCTACCTACGGATTTCTTGGTTATCCGGTATTACAAAGTGCTGACATTTTGATGTACAAGGCAGGTCATGTTCCCGTGGGCGCCGACCAGGTGCCCCATGTTGAATTGACCCGCGAGATAGCGCGTCGTTTTAACCATATCTACGGCCGGGATCACGGTTTTGCGGAAATTGCGGAAGAAGCGATTAAAAAACTAGGCCGCAAAGGTGGCGGGATGTACCGGGAGCTACGGAAAGAGTTTCTTGAGAAGGGTAATCATGAGTCCCTGGAAAAAGCTCAAGCAATGCTTCAGGAAAACCAGAATATCTCATTGGGTGATCGGGATAGACTATTTGGCTATCTGGATGGCGGCGGTAAGGTCATTTTGCCCGAGCCCCAGGCATTATTGACTGAAGCGTCTGTTATGCCGGGACTGGACGGAGCAAAGATGTCGAAGTCCTATAACAACACCATCTCGCTGCGGGAGGACCCGGTCAGCGTTGAGAAGAAAATTAAAACCATGACCACAGATCCAGCCCGGGTACGTCGAACAGACCCCGGGGATCCCGATAAATGCCCGGTATTTCAACTGCACGAGATTTACTCCGATGATGAGCGTAAGGCATGGGTACGGGAAGGCTGCACAACGGCCGGGATTGGTTGTATCGATTGCAAAATGCCGTTGGTTGAAGCGGTGTTAGAAGAGCAACAACCGATGCGAGAGCGCGCCCAGCAATACAACGAAAATCCAGAGCTAGTGAAATCCATTGTGTCTGAGGGTTGTGAAAAAGCCCGCAGCATTGCCAAGTCCACCCTGGAAGATGTTCGCCAGGCGATGGGCTTGAATTACCGGTAAACAGATGTCTGAAATTACTGACGAACCAGAACTAAGCGGCAACGAATCCGATAAGGGGCCCGCCGAGACTAAAGCCGGGCAAGGCGAAATGCCCTTTGCGATGGTTGAAGGGCAACCGATGACCCAGTTGCCCCTGGATCTGTACATTCCACCCGATGCCCTCGAAGTATTTTTGGATGCCTTTGAAGGTCCGCTGGATCTATTGCTGTATCTGATTAAAAAACAAAACCTCGATATTCTCGATATTAAAGTGGCAGAAATCACTCGCCAGTATATGGACTACATCGATCTTATGGCGGATATGCAGTTGGAACTCGCAGCTGAATATCTCGTCATGGCAGCGGTGCTTGCGGAAATTAAATCCCGCATGTTGTTGCCCAGACATGAAGAAGATGAAGAGGATGAGGATGATCCGAGAGCTGAACTGATTCGACGCCTGCAGGAATATGAACGTTTCAAGGAAGCAGCCCTGGACATCGATGACCTGCCGCGAAGAGATCGAGATTATTGGGTGGGTGCCGCGGATGTCCCTAAAATCGAAAAGGAAAAGCCGCTTCCCGATATTCAGTTGCAGGAAATGTTGCTGGTGTTGTCGAAGGTCTTAAAGCGGGCGGAAAGCTATACCAGTCATCGAATTGAACTCGAGCCATTGTCCACCAGAGAGCGGATGTCGAGAATTTTGGAGCAGGTTCAATCCGCCGGTGACCAGTTTGTACCGTTTGCTGCACTGTTCTCCTTTGAAGAGGGGAAAGCCGGTGTTGTGGTGACTTTCCTGGCAATGATGGAGCTCATTAAAGAATCCTTATTAGAGATTATACAAACCGAACCCTTTGCACCCATCCACGTGAAATCTCGCAGCGCCGATGATCGCGCCACTGAACCTGAACAGATCTAAACTATGAACGAAACAGAAGACAATACGCCAGACGAGCAAAACAACTCAGAATCCGAGCCGGACGCACAGGAAGTGACGTCGAGCAAACAACTCTCCGGGTCAGAAACCAATGGCGATGGAGATACGTCTACTGAATCGCCAATTAATGGGTCGGCGGATACCGGCGACTCCGAAGCTGAGGATTCAGATGCCAGGCTGGCAGGCGAGAGCGATGGTGAGACTCAAGAAAATACTGACTCCGCAGGTGGCGCCGCCAGCGAGGCAGAGAGTCCTAACGAAGAGGAAAGCTCTAACGAGGAGGAAAGCTCTAACGAAGAGGAAAGCTCTGACGAGGATGATGGACCTCGGGAACCGGTTTATATCCCAGACCTATCACAGATTATTGAAGGTGCGATTCTTGCGGCAGACAAGCCTCTGTCAATCGACCATATCATTCAGCTTTTTCCCGATGGCGAACCAAGCCGCGCTCAAGTGAGAGAAGCCATCGAAGAGATTCAAGCCCATTGTGAGGGCCGCGGTTACCAACTCAAACAGGTGGCCAGTGGCTTCCGATTTCAGGTGCGCAGCGAGTACGGTGATTGGATTGGACGACTCTGGGATGAACGTCCACCACGTTACACCCGAGCGCTACTCGAAACCCTTGCATTGATTGCCTACAAACAACCTATCACCCGGGGTGATATTGAAGATATTCGTGGTGTTGCGGTCAGTACTAATATCATTCGGACGCTGCTCGAACGAGAGTGGGTTCGGATTGTGGGCCATAGAGATGTGCCAGGCCGACCGTCAATTTATGCAACAACAAAAACCTTTCTGGATTACTTCGACCTCAATAGTCTTGATGAGCTGCCGACCCTGTCTGAGATTAAAGACCTCGACAAATTGAATCCAGAACTGGATCTAGAAGAAGCCCTTATTGAACCACGAACCCTCAGCCTGGATGCGAGCAGTGAAGAGGATTCCACGGGCGCCGATGATGAAACCCTGAACGAGGTCACGGACAGGGTTAACGAAATTCAACAAAACATCAAAAACCTATTCAAAGAGCCAGAGGAAGACGAACTCGATGGTGACTTTGATGATGATTCTACCCCCGGGGCAGCTGAAAACTTGGAAGAGCCTTCAGCGGGTAAAGAGCCCTCAGCGGAACAGGAGCCTTCAGCGGAACAAGAGCCTTCAGCGGATGAAGAGC
>TARA_R110002072_G_scaffold4174_2_pt1 | contig 71313 bp, 55 predicted proteins | sample TARA_R110002072 | Tara Oceans TARA_R110002072 (sample SAMEA4397118) | marine metagenome | biome: Polar Biome; feature: [SRF] surface water layer (ENVO:00010504); material: water (ENVO:00002006), including particulate matter (ENVO:01000060) such as... | depth 5 m | reverse complement strand
GCTGGTGAGATATGTGGGCTAGTATGTAACCATGAAGCTGCCCACCACCGCCCTGCTCGCCACGCTCCTGGCGACCGGCTGCTCGTTCTCCATCAGTGGCAACCATCGCGTCGTTGGCAAACTGAGCGGCGCGATCGTGGACGCGCAGGCGATTGATGCGATCCAGGTCGAGAACCATGCCGGCAAAGTCGCGATCCGAGCCTGCGAAGCACCGGCTGCTTCCGTCGAAGTCGAGGTGCTGCTGACGGCCGACCGGCCAGCAACAGACTACGTCAGGGACTTCGCAAAGCACGTCAAGCTTGCCCGCAGCGGGCCCAGGCTGACGGTAACCAACCGTCACGACAGCGCAGTCGATCACGAGGATTGGCAACTGCGGTTCGTCATCAACGTGCCGACAGGCATGGCCATCACCATCCACCAGGCCGCCGGTCAGGTGGATATTCAGCTGCCGAGCGCCAAGGACGTCGTGGTCGACAGCGCCGCCGGCTCAATCAACATCACGATCGCGGAAATCACCGGCAAGGTGACCGCGGACAACCAGGCCGGCGAGATCACCCTGGCTGTCACCAAGAACGGACCGACGGGCGGCTGCCACCTCAACTGCACGACGGGCACGGTTTCGCTGACGCTGCCGAAGGGAACCAATGGCATGTTCGACTTGCATGCAACCACCGGCGACATCTCCGTCGCGAAGCACTACGGCCTGGAAACCAAACGCTCGGTGACCAGCGAGAGTGCCAACGGTCAGGTCGGCAGCGGCGGCGCGACGTTTTACGCGCACACCGTCACCGGCACCGTCAGGGTGCGATAGCGGCCGTACTAAAACACCCCGAACGTCATCGTCAGGCGATTCGTGCTCGTAACCGCAACGATACTGCCCGTGCCATTCAGCTCGAACGGCACGATTTGTTGATGCATCTGTTGCGAGATCAACGCCGGGGCGTTCGGCAGCGCCACCGACACCGTCAACGTCGTCCCTGCGTTGACCTCCAGGCCAAGGATTGTTGGCGTGGCGAGCAGGGAACAACCTGGCAACGCCTGCGGCAGGATCGACGGCAACGACACCGCGCTGGTAGCAAGCCCCAGGACAGTGACTGCCAGACCATTCGACTGAAGTCCGAGCGCTTGCGAAGTGAACGTGCTACCAATCCACGGCAGCGAGGTCGCACGCAGTTCGTTGAGGCCACCACTGCCGACGCAACCTGCGCCCGATTGCACCACCGAGGCGGGGCATGTTGACCGCAGCGTGGCGAGACCGGACGAAACTTGCCCGCCCATTTCACTGAAGGCACCAACCAGCAACAGATCGCCGTCGGGAGTCAGTTCGACATCCCGGATCGAAGCATGCTGCGCAACAGGGGCAATGGTGTTGACGGCCGTCCACGTGTTGCCATCGAACCGAGCAACGGGGGCCAACGACGACCCGAAGCCCTCACCAACGGCGAACAAATCCCCGTTCGGCATCACCAGCGTGTCGAGAACCGGAAAGCCAACCCCGGAACCAATTGGCTGCCACGCAGTGCCATCCCATCGCGTCAGGTAGGCCGGCACGTTGCTGCCAAACGAGAAGCGACCACCGGCGATCAAGTCGCCTGCGGCATCGAGGCCGAGGTGCCGAATCGAGTTGTAGAGACCAGAGTTCTGGGCGAACGTGGCACCGAGCTGCGTCCACGTGTTGCCATCCCACAGACGCACGACGGCGAACTGGTTGGCATTCTTGCCAGTCGCGACCAGGTTGCCGTTTGGCAATTCGCAAACCGCAGATGGCGCCGAGAGGGGCGGCCACGTGCCAACTGTGGACCACGAAGTTCCGTCCCATCGCAGCACGCCGTGAATGGCCCCACCGAACGAGATGTAGCCGACGGCAATCAGGTCGCCATTGCTGAGCACATCGACGTCGGTCACGAGCGGAAACTGGCCACCGATCATCGGCAAGCCGGCGCCCAATGGGGTCCAATTCAAGCCGTTCCACCGGGCCACTCCAGGAATCGGTTGCCCGCCTGCATCGAGCAACGTGCCGGCCGCAACCAGGTCGCCGCCAGGCATCTCGACCAGGTCAAAAACGCTGCCAATGCTGCCTTGGTCCAACGCGCTCCAACTCGTGCCATCCCACCGCGCGATGGCATTCGCGCTGACGCCGCCAATGCCTTGGAACGACCCGCCGATGACGCGGTCGCCATTCTGCAAGGTCAACACCTGCTCGATTTGACCGACGAAGCCGCCCGCCCCAATCGAGCTCCAGGTCGCTCCGTTCCACAGCGCCGCGTTCGCCAGCTCGGGCGGTCCTTGTTCGCGGAACCACCCGCCAGCAAAGACGCTGCCGGTGCTCGTTTCGGCGATGGCGTGAACGTCTTGGGGGCTGGCTCCGAGTGCCGACCACGAACCGGTTGCGGCGCTGCGCCGAGCCACCCCGGTCGCTGGAACACCGGCAATGCTGCCGAAGTATCCGCCGACCAAAACATCGCCGTTGGCAGCAACCGAACTCGTCGCCACCTGACCAAAGCCGACGCCAGCCACACCGATGTTGGTCCAAGTCGTTCCGTTCCAGCTGGCGAGCCCTTCTGACGGTGTGGCACCGACCAAGTCGAACCAGCCACCGACCAGCAAGTCACCAGAAGGCAGAGTGGTAAGCGTGCTTACCGACGCGGCACTGGGCACTTGCGAGTAGGTCACGCCGCCACCGACAGCCGTCCACGCAGCACCGTTCCATTGCGCAAGCGCGCGAGAACCAGCGATGTCGAAACGACCTCCTGCAATCAGGTTGCCAGCCGGATCGAGCGCCAATGCGTAGACAATCGGCAAGGCTCCTTGCAGGCCCGATCCGACCGGGGACCAACCCGTGCCATTCCATTGCAAGACACCTCGAGAGCCAAGCAGCCCGACCACGAAGCTGCCACCAACTGTGATCTGACCAGTTGGCATCACTTGCACCGCGTGGACCGAACCGGGAACGCCAGCCCCCAACGGCTGCCACGCACCGTTGACGAACTGCGCAATGTTGTTCGCTGCGACGCCGCCGATCTGACTGAAGTAGCCACCCGCAACGAGGGTGCCGTTTGGCAGCACGTCGAGAGCTGAGATATAGCCATCCGTGCCGGACGGCCCAACTGGTGACCAGACACCGGTCGCCGGATCCATCATCGCAATGCTGGTCGCCGCGACGCTGCCGATCACCGTGAACGATCCGGCGGCCACCAGCATCGTCGGCAATGGACCAGGCCCGTCAGGATCCCAGTTGATCGCGGCCACGACATCGCCGTCGGCACCGGGAACGCCCAAGCCTGGCAACCAAGTGGTCGTGCACTGGCCGGTCAGGTCCGTCGCGAGAGGCATCGCCGCAGCAATTGCTGCGAATGCAGAGAGCATCGTGTTGCGCATAGAACTTCCCGATAGCCGCGTCGAAGGGCTGGGCAACATACTTGATCGAGAGATCCTTCGCGTCAACCCCCAGCCGGCGCAGCACAACGGCCAGCGCACGTAGCACAACGGCCGCCCTACTTCTTCCGCTTCGTGCCGTCGCCGACGATGCCAAGCCGCTTCGTCAACGTAGCCCACGACCCTTCGCCGAACCTCGCCTCGGGGTAGTCAATGCCAGCACCTTCCTCGACGTTCATGATCTCGACCGGATCATCGGTGACGTGACCCAAGGTCGCCAGGTGGCCGACTTCGTGAGCCAACGTCAACGCCATCGACCCCGCATAGGCGTTGATCAACGCACGCACGCGATTGCTGCGGTTATCCTTCGCGACGTTGGTGCCGTAGATGTAGCTGCCATCGAGAATCTCACGATCGCTTGCCGACAGGACCGGATTGAGCGGGTTCTTGTCGAAGATCGTGCGACGAATGAACTTCGTGTAGACGCGGCAATAGGTGCCAAAAGCCTGGCCACCGGCGCCTTCGTGGTCGCCGCCAAATCGCGCCACCCATAGTCGCTGCTTCTTCTTCTTGCGTGCCTTGGCGTCGATGTGACTGCCGAAGCTGATGCGCAGACTCTTGCCCTGGATCGCGGAACCATCTTCGTTGCGCCCCCACTTGGTCGACGTGATCGCCATGCACCGAGCAAAGATCTCTTCGCGCACCAAGTGATCCACAAGTGGCACCTTGCCGCCCGTCGAGAGGCCCATCTGCAGCAGGTCGTCTGCGGACGTGGCAAACTCGGCTTCGTCACTCCACAACAACAGCACCCACTGCGCGCCCGCTTCGAATTGGAACTGACGCGTGCGCCACGTGCCAAACGGAACACCAACGGTGGCATCGGGCTTGCGCGCCTCCGTCGGTTTGTCGTCTGTCTTCGTGTCGGCCTGCGTGTCGGCCTGCGTGCCGGTCTGCGTGCCGGTCTTGCCGAGTGGCACAACCAACGGTGCGTACGGCACCATGCGTTCGTCTTCGAGCAGCCACACGCCCAGCGGCCGATCAAAGGCGCCGAGCTTCTTGTCGAAGCCGAAGCGGCCGCGAATGCCTTCGATCGCCAGGGACTCGAGCGCCGAACGAATCGTGGACGGCTCGCGGCTGCCGGCATTGGCGACCGCCTGCACGACCGCAAGGATCGCTTCGTAGCCCTCGGCCGCGCCCATGCCAGGAATACCGTGGCTCGTTTCGTAGTCGCGCCGGAACGCACTCTCGGTGGCAACCTGCGCCGGTGACAGCCCATGGATCGCGAACACCGTGCGGGTTTGCTTGAGCATGCCAGCACCAAAGGCGCGCGGCGTGAGCACGATCGGGATGGCGTTGTCCTTCAGTCGTTCTTCGAGAAAGCGGCGCGCTTCCACCGGGTCCGTGTCGAACACCAGCACTTCCGGACGATCGCTCTCAAGCTTCTTGTCGAGTTTCTTTTGGGACGTCGACACGTCCATCTTCCACAACAGCTGCGACGGGCGCGTCAGCCCATTCGTCTCAAGCAGCTTGGCGAACGCCTTCGCCGGCCTGCTGCGATCCGTGATCAAACCAACTCGCGTCATGCAGAGGCGTTGCTCGAGCAGGCGATCCAACACCTTGGCAACATCCTCCGGCGCGGAATCGAAGTACAACAACGGCAAGGTCGCACCGAGCGCCTTCTTCGTCAGTTCGGCGGTGTGCACCTCGAGCGGTGCTACTACTGCGTGCACGCCATCCGCCGGCAATTGCTTACAGGTAGCAGCGGCTTGCTTCTTGTCGGCGATGCTTCGCCACAGCAGCTCGACTTTGACCTCACCCTTGTTGTTGATCGCTTCAACCGCACGATTTGCGCCGCGAACAAAGGCCTTGTGGGGCGAGTCTTCTTTGCCAATGACGGCGATGCGAAGCGGTTCTTGCGGTGCCGCAACGATTGCGGCGAGAAGGAGTGGGATGGCGAGCATGGGCTGGAGGGTCGGGACGACTGGTGCCGATCTTAGTCACGCGCCTCACGACAACAATGCGCGGACCGCCAGTCGCCACGCGACCACGGCAATATTGGGCAAGTCAGGCGTGCGGACAGCTACATCCAGCGTTGCCGAACTAGTTGTTTCTGTGCCTGGCACCGTACTGACGGTGTTCGTAGTAGATTCATCCAATGCCAAGCCTCCTCCCCACCGTGCTCGTCCTTGTGCTACCTGTATCTGCCGCGATCTGCCAAGGGCCCAACTGGCCGGGCTTCCGCGGCCCAAAGCTCGATGGCGTCTCCCTCGATGCCAAGCCACCGCTGACGTGGAGTGACGACGAACACATCAACTGGCAAGTCGATCTGCCAGGCCCGGGTTCGTCGAGCCCGGTGGTCAAAGACGGTCGCGTCTACGTCGCGAGCTACTCCGGTTACGGCAAGTATCTCGATGACGGCGGGGACAAGTCGAAGCTTGTGCACCACCTATCGTGCTACTCACAAGAAGACGGCAAGCAACTCTGGTCCAAAGGCGTGCCAGGCCCGCTGAAGCAAGAAGCTCGCCAGATGCAGCTCACCGAGCACGGCTTCGCTTCGCCGACTCCAGTAGTTGGAGATGGAATGGTGTTCTGCTACTTCGGTCGAGCCGGCGTCATCGCCTTTTCGCTGGATGGCGAAAAACTGTGGCGCACCGATTTGGGAGAACCCGATCCGAAGGCAGCCATCGCGAGCAACCAGGTCCGCCGCAACGGCAAGGTTCTGTCGCTCAAGTGGGGATTCGCCGCAAGTCCGATCCTTCACGACGACCTGTTGATCGTGAACTGCTCCGAAGAGAGCAACTCGATCCGCGCACTTCGCCAGAGCACCGGCGAACTGGTTTGGAAACACGAGTCCGCCAACCTCGAAGGCACCGCAATCACGCCGGTCGTCTTTGGCGCGGGCGACGAAGCCGTGCTCGTGATGGTGCTCGGCGGCGAAATCTGGGGCATGAACCCGAACACGGGCGAGTTCTTCTGGAGGATCAAGACCGCAACCAACGGCGGCATGTCGTCGACCCCGATCGCCGACGGCGACACTGCGTACGTTTTTGGCGGCGACGACATCAGCTACGCGATTCGCTGGGCGCGCACCATCCCGGACTCGGGCCCCAAACCAGAAGGCAAGGCTGCACCAGAGGGCGAGGCTACCGACCCGCGCATCCTGTGGACGAGCAAGAGTGTCGCCATCCCCTCGCCAAGCCTCTACAAAGGCAAGTTACTGGCCGTTCGCTCCAACGGCTTTGGCCTCTGCATCGACCCGGCCAATGGCAAGGTGCTCCGCGACAAACGCCTCGCCGGCCGCACCAGCGGCGTCTACGCCTCCCCGGTTGTTGCCAACGACCGCATCTACGTCGTAAGCCGCACGGACGGCACGTTCGTCTACTCGACGGACGGCAAGTTCGACCTGCTTGCCAAGAACGAACTCAGCGACAAAGCCCAGTTCAACGCCTCGCCAGCGCTGTCGGGAACGCAATTGCTGCTGCGCTCCGACAAGACTCTCTACTGTATCGAACAGTGAGAATGAACATGTCCGACACAACCCGGCACGAGACGCTCGTTGGCCTGCACGTCACCGACGACGACACCTATGCGAAGCACCGCGCGGTGATGACCCCGCTGCTCGAGGCGGTCGGCGGCTTCTTTCGCTACGACTTCACCATCGATGCCATGCTCAAAGGCGAGAGTGATCCAGCGATCAATCGGCTGTTCTTGATCTCCTTTCCCGACGCAGCGACCGAGGCTGCGTTCTTCGCCGACCCAGCGTACCTCGCCGCCAAGCAGCAGTTCTTCGAAGCGGCCGTCGACAAGGTCAACATCCTCGGGACCTTGGTGGCGCCAGCGCGCTAGCGGGCGGCTCGCCGCCCTGCCGAACAGCTCTTAACCTACTTCCCGAGTACAACCTACGTCGGCATTCAGGGTTCAGGGATCGGCCGGCAAGCCCAGTCTTCGCAGGGAGATGGCGCCATCGGTGAGCACGTCAGCCCACTCCATGTAGAACACGGCAAAGTTTCTGGAACGATCCATGCGGCCGAGACGTAGCCGCAGCGCCCTGTCCATTCTCCCGTCACCAAGCACGACCGAAGACGAGACCCTTGCCCGCGCTGCGGCAAGCGGTTCGCGCGCGGCGTTTGCGCGACTGGTCGACCGCTACGCCGGACGGGTCGTCTCGACACTGGAGCGGCGACTGGGCGATCACAATGCGGCGCTCGACGTCGGCCAGGAAACCTGGATCCGCGTCTTCCGTTCGCTGCCGAACTTCGACGCCGACAAGAGCTTTCGCTCCTGGCTGTTTGCGATCGCGCTCAACGCGGCGCGCGATGAAGGCAGGCGCCGGCAACGCAGTCCCGTCGAGTTCGTCGGCGAAGTCCCCCACAAAAACAGTGCGAGCGAAAGCCGCGCCCACGATGACCGCCAGGCGATTGATCGCGCGCTGGCTGGAATCGCCGAACCCTATCGAACCGCCGTCGTGCTGGTCGACTCCGAAGGCCTCGACTACCAGGAAGCAGCCACGAGCTGTGACTGCGCGTTGGGCACGATGAAGTCGCGCGTCGCCCGCGGCCGCGCAGCCTTCCGCGAGCAATGGCGGAAGGTCTGCGGCGAAGCAGGAACAACCCAGAGGAAGTCACAATGAGCAACTGCGAACACATCGAAGATCTGTTCTCGGACCGATTCGATGGCGAGCTGACCGTTCGCGATCAGGACACGTTCGACCAGCACCTCGCGGCCTGCGCCAGCTGCAACCGCAACTGGCTCGACTACCAAGAGGCCGTCGCCATGCTCGGCACCAGCGGTGGCAAAGAGACGTCGCCCGAATTGCACGCAGCAACGCTCGCTGCCGTCGATGCCGCGATGATTCCGACCCGCCAGGGGTCGCGCAAGAAGCCACTACTGCTCGCTGCATTCCTGGGTGCCGTTGCAGCCCTATTGCTTGCCTGGCTCGTGGTCGGAGTGTTCCGCAACAACGCGCTCAACATCACCATCGACTCCGAGGTCGTCGCCCTGCAACCCGGCGAATCGCGTTCGCAGAACGGCTTGCTGCTATCCCGTTCGAACTCCGGGCAACTCACCGTGCGCGCCGAAACCGCCGAACCAAAGGTTGTTGAAGTCCCAGTTGAAGTCCGCGTAGAAGTCCCCGTCGAACGCATCGTCAAGGTGCCGGTCGAAGTGCGGGTGGAAGTCCCCGTCGAACGCATCGTCGAAGTCATCGTCAAGGAACCCGTCTACATCGAAGTCGAGCGCGGCCCATGGTTCACGATCGACACGTCGTCCCTGGCGACGGCGCTCCGCGATGCCGGCACCCGCCTCGGCTCGGGCATGGAAGCGCTTGCTGCCACTCGCCGCACAGCACCCAAGAACATCCAGCAGTCGCCGCGCATCCCCATGCGGTCGCCGGTCGCGAAGACTGTGCGCCCACCGAGGCAACCTAGTTACGCTCCCGGCTCAGCGCTTCGCGTGCAGCGCACTGACGGCCGTATTCAGCTGCAGACCTCGGGTCCAATCGAAGAATTGGTGCCGACCCTGCTTGCACAACTCGAAACGCCCGACGCGGAGCTTTGCTCGATGATCCAACGCCGACTCGCCGCAATCCACGAAGAGGCCGCGCAGGATCCCAACATCCGCGATCAGCTTGCCGACATGCCTTCGGGCCGAGCGATTCCAACTCAGGAGCGGTCGCTGTTCGGCGACCCTGCGCGTCCCGCACGCACGCCAGCACCGGCAGTAGCGTGGGCGGAATGGTGGAACGCCAACAGCCAACTGCTGGTGCAAGTCGCGAGCCTCTAACGAAACCGCGGCGACTCCAGGAATCTCAACAAGTTCTGGAACCAGCGCGCGCTGGCGAACGTGTCCGCCGCGAACCCATCGAACCAACAACCCAATGAACAAGCTTCAACTACTCGCCCTCGCAAGCTTCGCCTGCCTCGGCAGCTGCGTCGCAGGACCCTACAGTTCTGCGTCGACCGCCTGGACGAACAACGTGCACAAGGGCGTCGTGCTAGCAACCATCTCGGACGATGACGGCACCGAACAGACCTGGCGCGCCTACCCTGGCAACAACACACACCCGCGCGTCGAACTCTCGGGAAACCAAGTCTTCACCGTCCCGAAACTCGGCGTCCGCAGCACCTCAGTCACGCGTGAGCGCGCCGAGGCCTTTGGCGCCCCCCCGTTCCGCGGTGTCTGGATCAAGAGCGTCGAGAGCGACAAGCCGGCTGCATTGGCCGGCATCACTGCTGGGCAGATCGTGCTCAAGGTCAACGGACAAGACGTCAACGGCAGCGAACAGTTCAGCGACGTGATCAGTAGCATCGGTGTTCCTGGCGAACCACTGGTACTCACTGTGCTCAGCAAGCGCAAGCCTGGTGACCCCATCGACACCGAGCAAACGGCCGAAGTCGCCGTTGCGCCTTATGGCGCCAAGATCAGCCGCGGAACGACCGACTCGATTCGGCTCGAAACATCGATGGGCGTACAGCTCTACACCGGCATGCAAGCTGCTTTGGTCAAACAGGAGTTGGCGAACACTATCTTCGGCTCCCTCCATGACGTCACGATGGTCACGGGCATCGTGCCCGGCTCCCCGGCCTACTTCGCCGGGTTGCGCGCTGGCGACCGCATTGTGAAGCTCGACGGGCAACCGAACCCTTCGCTGCAAGATGTGCGCGCCGCGATTCTAGCGCGAGTAAAAACTCAGCTGCCGACCGCGGAGCACTATGACCTTGCCCGCGACCTCAAGCGGCCACTCAATACCGAGGACCTCAGCGACACCATCCAACTGCAGGTCGATGGCCCGCTGGGCATGCACAACGCGACAATGTCCGTCGACATGATCGGCGAACGCAGCCGCTTCTACATTCCGATCGTGGTCGGCTACGAAACTTCGGACCAGAACTCGCGAGTAGGCTTCCTCAACTTCATCTTCCAGTTTGGCTTCAACTACAGCAGCGACGTGCACGAGTCGGAGTCCCGACAGCCGGTCGTAACGAGTGACCTCTCGATCCTGCCACTCGGAATGTTCGGCGTGAAGCACGGGCTCCACAGCAGCGAATACCGACTGTTCTGGCTGATCCGGTGGAGCACCGAGAACTACGACAATCGCAAGGCGGAGGATTGGAAGATCGCGACTCAGGTCCAAACGAGCCGCCTCCCCATCCCCGCCGCAAGCGCCACCGCCACCCGCTAGAGCGTCAACCGGAAGTAACTGGGTCGGCGCGACAATACCGTGCGGATCAGGCTTCCGCTGGGGTTCGCAGGTCGTCGGCAATCTTGCCGAACCAAGACCGCACCGCCGCCACCAACAACGTGAGCACGGTCGCGACGTAGGTCCCGACCTGCGACGCGAACACCATGTAGGCGCCGAGCGACCCGTTCTTCGCGGTTGCCGCTTCGATCGATTCGAACTGCGCCAGCGACAAGGCACACGTGGCAACACCGGCGATCAACCACGTCGCAAGCCAGAGATTCCGGCTTGCGGACAGCGATTCGAGCAACCGGCCTGCGCCATACATCAACGCGCCCCCGGCCAACAACGGCAGCACCACGCCGATCTGGTCGGCGATGAACAGGGTCCAGGTCCCGAGTATCGATCCCAGTGCGAACAAGCCATATTCGTCACCAGGACGACCGAATCCGATCGCGCAGCCGGCGGCCCAGATGACCGGCAACAACACACGCAGACGGGCGGGTTTCGCCATGAAGCACAAGCTTAGCCGCGAGCATTGGCCGGGGCTAGGCTCTCGGGGCTGGCACCCGGTATGAAGATGGGACATCCGAAGCGGTGCGAACCACCGCACCACCGCGCGCGAACGTTGGCGGCCGCGAGGTCGTAGCTATACTCGTTCGCCCCCCGCACGCTCGCAACACCCGCGACGCCGACGTAGCAGCGACCTCATTCGCACCAACAAGATGTCCCGATCGATCACTTCCGGCACCGCCTGGCTCCTCTCCACACTGACGACAGTCCTTGTGCTGACGACCGCGGCGTGCCCAGCACAGGCCCCCGGCCACTCCCCCTCCAAAGTCGACGGCTGGCTGAGCTGGCGCGGTCCCGACCAAAACGGCTCGTCGACCGAAACCGGGCTGCCGACGTCGCTCGCGATCGGCGGCGACACCAAATCGTGGCGCTACGAACTGCGCGGCCGCGGCACCCCGGTGATCGCCAACGGTCGCGTCTACACGCTCGGATACCGAGGAACGGGCAAGGATCTCGACGAGTTGTTGGTCTGCCTCGATGAGCAGTCCGGCAAGCTTGTCTGGGAGAAGCGCTTCCCGCACTTCCTGACCGACATCATCTACCACCGCTTCGCGCTCGGCAGCCCGACCATCGACGCGGCGTCCGGCAACATCTTCTGCATGACTTCGGCCGGTGTGCTGTGCTGCTTCAGCGACGCGGGTGACCTGCTCTGGGAACACGCGACGATCTCCGAGTTCGGCCGACTGGTGTTCCCCAACGGACGCACTGGCTCGGTCGCCCTGACGGACGAACTGGCGATCCTGCACATGACAAGTTCGGGTTGGGGTCCGCAGGGTCCGGCGCGCGATCGCTTCTTCGCGTTCGACAAACTCACCGGCGAATGTGTCTGGGTCTCCACGCCTGGCGGACCACCGAAGGACATCTCGTTCTCGATGCCGGTCCTCTCGTGGCAAAACGGACGGCAAGTTGCCTACGCCGGCTTGGCCGGTGGCCACATGGCCTGCGTCGATGCACGCACCGGCGAGGCACTGTGGCGCTTTCCGATGTGCACGGGCGGCATGAGTTCGAGTGCGGTGCTCTACAAGGACACGCTGATCGCGATCCACGGCAAGGAGAACCTCGACACCTCGACCGCCGGTCGCATGATCGCGATCAAGCTTGGCGCCGAACCAAAGCCCGGTGAGCCGCAACTTGTGCTCGGCAAGGATCACGAAGTCTGGCGCAACGACCTGACGGCGTTCACCAGCTCCCCGATCCTGGTTGGCAATCGCGTCTACACCACGATCGCCACCGGCGAACTCGCGTGCGTCGACGCAGACACCGGCAAGGTGCTGTGGGAACACAAGCTCGCGCCCGACCAGATCCACGCCTCGCCCGCCTACGGCGACGGCCGACTCTGGGTACCGATGAACAACGGCGAGTTCTTCATCGTCAAGCCTTCCGACGAAGGCATGAAGGTGCTTGAGAAGGCCCAGCTCGATGGCAATTGCCTCGGCGCCCCGGCTATCTGCCATGGCCGCGTCTACGTGCATACCACCGAAGCGCTCTACTGCTTTGCTGGCACCGGCACCGACACGCCGTCGAGTGCTCGCGCCATGGTCGCCATGGAAACGGGCGCCCCGACGGCGTTGCAGATCATTCCTGCCGACACGCTGGTCCACTTGAAGGAACAGGTGCCCTACCGCGTTCGTTCGAAGGACAAGTATGGCGCGACCGTCGCCAACCTGGCAACGAAGGACATCACTTGGACCGGCAAGCTGCCCAAGGGCGTAACGATCAGCAACGGCATGCTAAACGTCGCCGCCGATGCGCAGCCTGGGGTTGCCGTATTGAAGGCAACCGCGAACGGTCTCACTGGCACGGCACGCTTGCGCATCGTGCCAACCGTTCCCTTCAGCGACAACTTCGAAGACGTCACGCTTACGCCGCATGCAACCGAAGCCGGCGTCATGTCGGCGTCACCACGCCCCTATTGGATCGGCGCCAACAAGAAGTGGGAAGTGCGTGAGCTCGACGGCCACCGGGTGCTCGCCCGCACCCTTGACGAGCCGCTGTTCCAGCGCACGATCTCGATGATCGGCGACCCGCGCCAGTCGAACTACACGATGACGGTCGACGTGCGCAGCGATGGCAACCGCCGCACCATGTCGGCCGGCGGCATGATCAATCAGCGCTACCTGATCATCCTCAAGGGCAACCACCAGGCACTGGAGGTCACCTCCAACGAAGAGCTGATCAAGGAGAGCGTGCCGTTCCGCTGGAAAGCCGGGACATGGTATCGCTTGAAGAGTCGCATCGACTCCAACCCTGACGGATCCGGCGTCGTACGCGCCAAGGCCTGGCAGCGTGACCTTCCCGAACCTGACGCTTGGACCATTGAAGTCGATGTGCCAAACGTCAATCGCAACGGCTCCCCCGGTCTCTACGGGTTCACGCCGCAGAGTCGCTTCCGTGTTTACCTCGACAACATCACGGTGACTCCCAATGACTAACACCACCGCTACTGCACCCCGACCACTGATGGCCATGACGATGCAACTGTTCCGCCCGACTGCTCCACTGGTTCCCGCGCTGTTGGCCCCCACTCTGCTGGCGACCACATTCTGTGCCCTGATCACGGCCAGCGCCTCGGCACAAGACTGGCCGATGTGGGGCCGCGACTACACCCGCAACATGGTCGCCAACGTCAAGGGCTTGCCGATCGACATCGTGCCCGGCGAATACAAGAACAACACCGAAGAGATCGACATCACGACGAGCAAGAACGTCAAGTGGATCGCCAAACTCGGTTCGCAAAGCTATGGCAACCCAACGGTGGCCAACGGGCGCGTCTACGTCGGCACCAACAACGACGTGCCGCGCGACGATCGCTTCAAAGGCGACCGCAGTTGCGTCTACTGCCTCGACGAAAAGACCGGCGAACTGATCTGGCAACTCAACGTGCCCAAGCTCGGCACCGGCAAGGTCAGCGACTGGGAGTTCCTCGGCATCTGCTCGTCCCCGGCGATCGAAGGTGACCGCGTCTACTTGATGACCAACCGCTGCGAAGTCATGTGCCTCGACGTGCTGGGCATGAAGAACGGCAACGATGGCTTCCAGGACGAGGCGAAGTATCTGGCCGACAACGGCAAGCCGCCGGTGCCGGTCAAGGACACCGACGCCGACATCATCTGGAAGCTCAACATGATCGATGAGTGCGGCGTGTTCCCGCACAACATCACCAGCTGCTCGGTCATGATCGTCGGCGACCAGATCTGGACTTCGACCAGCAACGGCGTCGACTACGGTCACGTCGAGACGCCCGCGCCGAACGCGCCGTCGATGATCGTCGTCGACAAGAAGACCGGCAAGCTGATCGGCGAAGAGGCCTCGGGCCTCAGCCAGAACATCTTCCACAGCAATTGGTCCTCACCCGCCTACCTCAAGACCGACAAGACGGAGTTGGCGATCTTCGGCGGTCCGGACGGCGTGCTCTACGCCTTCGATCCGAAGCCGGTCAAAGATGAAGACGGCTTCCTGGTCCTCAAGCAGAGTTGGAAGTTCGACTGCAACCCGAAGAACTACCGATTCAAGCCGGACGGCACGCCAATCAAGTACGCGACCAGCAAGGGGCCGAGTGAAGTGCTCGGCACGCCGATCGTGCACAAGGGTCGCGCCTACGCGGTGATCGGCCAGGACCCGGAACACGGCGAAGGCATCGGCAACCTGGTCTGCGTCGATGCGCAGGGCAAACAGGTTTGGGCCTACGGCAAGATCAACCGTTCGATGTCGACGATGGCCGTGATCGACGACCTGCTGTTCGCCGCCGACTACTCGGGCTACCTCTACTGCTTCAACAAGGACACCGGCGAGAAATACTGGGAGTACGACACCAGCGCCCACATCTGGGGTTCGGTGCTGGTCGCCGACGGCCGCGTCTACGTCGGCATTGAAGACGGGTTCTTGGTCAGTGCTCCCGCAACCAAGGAGTTCGATCCCAAGAACGTCAAGGAAATCGACTTCGGCATCCCGATCTATTCGTCGCCGATCGCCGCCAACGACGTGCTCTACCTCGCGACCCACACGCACCTGTTCGCGATCGCGAAGACGGACAAGCCCAAGTAATGCACAACAGAGCGGAGACGAGCGAAACTTCGCCGTCCGGAATGTCCTCAACGGGCAAGTTCGCATGGGCGCTCGTCGCCCTGCTTGCGATCCTGCACTACGACTTCTGGAACTGGGATGACCGCAGTCTGGTGTTCGGTTTCATGCCGAGCGGACTGCTCTACCAGGCACTGATTTCGATCGGCGCCGCGATCGCGTGGGCGCTCGTCGTCAAGTGCGCGTGGCCGACGCACATCGAAGAGTGGGCTGACCAAGTAGCAAACAGCAGCACGGACGATAAGGCAGACAACGAATGATCAGCTACCTGCTGCAGGGGCCACCGAAGAGCACGACCCCGCTCATCGTGGTTGGCATCTACCTCGTCTTGCTGCTCGCGTTCAGCATCCTCAACAGCCGCCGGCCGCGCGGTTCGGCCGGCGAGTACTTCGTCGCAAGTCGATCGATCGGCCCGTTCTTGCTGTTGATGAGCGTGTTCGGCACGACCATGACCGCGTTCGCGTTGGTCGGGTCCACCGGCAAAGCCTACGACAACGGCATCGGCGTCTACGGCCTGATGGCGTCCGCGTCGGGCATTGTGCACTCGCTGGTGTTCTTCCTCGTCGGCATCAAGTTGTGGGCGATCGGCAAGCGCTACAACTACGTCACGCAGATCCAGTTCTTCCGCAACCGCTTCGACTCGAATGCCCTCGGGTATCTACTGTTTCCGGTGCTGGTCGGGCTGGTGATCCCCTACCTGCTGATTGGCATCCTCGGTGCCGGCGCGGTGCTGAAGGGCGTCTCCGATGTGCCGACGTGGCTCACTGGAGCCGTGATTTGCGGAGTGGTGCTGGCCTACATCCTGACCGGCGGCGTGCGCGCCGCGGCCCTCGCCAACGCCGTGCAAACGATCGTCTTCATGGCCGTCGGCTTGCTGGCTTTCGTGTTGATCTCGAACTCGCTCGGCGGCACCGAAGCCGCCACCCAGGCCGTTGTCGACAACGCCCCGCAACTGCTGTCCCGCGAAGGCGAGATCGGCCACCTCCAGTTCCTCAGCTACTGCTTCGTGCCGCTATCCGTCGGCATGTTCCCGCACCTGTTCCAGCACTGGCTGACCGCACGCAGCGCCAAGACGTTCCGCATGACGGTCATCGCGCACCCGATCTTCATCATGATCGTCTGGGTGCCATGTGTATTGATCGGCGTCTGGGCCGCAGGTGCTGGCATCGAAGCGCCCGGCGGCAACTCCAACGCCATACTCGCCAAGATGGTCGGCATGCAGCTGAAGAGCCCTTGGGTCTCCGGGTTGCTGATGGCCGGCATCCTCGCCGCGATCATGTCGTCGCTCGATTCGCAGTTCGTCTGCCTCGGCACGATGTTCACCCACGACATCGTCGTGCATACGCTGGGCGAAGAGAAGGTCAGCGACGTGCAACGCGTACGCCTCGGCCGCTGGTTCATCGTCACCATCGTCGCCCTGACCTACGTGCTGTCGCTGTTCCCGCCACCCAACATCTTCGACCTCGCAGTGTGGTGCTTCAGTGGCTTCGCCAGCTTGTTCCCGCTCGTGGTCGCCGCGGTCTACTGGAAGCGCGCCACCCGTGCTGGTGCGATCGCTTCGGTGGTCGTCGCTGGCATCATGTGGTGCCTGCTGTTCTACGACGGCCTGATCGCGCCAGCGCTCGCCGACGAACGGGTCGAAGAGGACTACTTGATCTGGGGCATGATGCCGGTCGCGTTCATGATTGTCGCATCGACCGTCACCCTGATCGTCGTCAGCCTCGCGACCAAGCCGTTGCCCGCAGCCACCGTTGACCGCTACTTCGGCATTGGCCAGAAGGCCTCCTGATTCGTTCCAAATCATGACCACTGATCCGCAACGGGACCGTCCCGACCTCGACACGCACTTCTGTGAGATGGTGCGTTGGCACTTCTCCGAAGAGACCGGCACGCCTTACTGGTTGGACTGGGCCAAGACGATCGACTGGGATCCCAAGAACGACGTCACGTCGTTTGCCGATCTGGTGCGCTTCCCGCACTTCGACGGCGAACTGCTGCGCACCGAGCCACATGAACGGTTCGTGCCGCGTGCCTATACAGGCCGCCCATACACGATCTTCGAAACGGGTGGCACGACCGGCATGCCGAAGCAGCGGGTCGGCTGGGACGACTACAAGATCGACTACGAGCAGTTCTCGGCATCGCTGGACGACGCGTCGTTCCCGCCGGGTGGCAACTGGCTGATGGTCGGCCCGACTGGCCCCCGGCGCTTGCGACTTGCGATCGAGCACCTCGCCAACTTCCGCGGCTCGTCGTGCTACTTCGTCGACCTCGATCCGCGCTGGGTCAAGAAGCTGATCAAGACGAAGCAGTTTGACCAAGCCAAGGCCTACATGACGCACGTCGTCGACCAGGCCGAACTGATCCTCAAGCACCGCAAAGTCAGCGCGCTGTTTACGACCCCCAAGCTGCTCGAAGAACTTGGCGACCGCATGTCGCTGGTCGAGATCGGCATCAAAGGGGTGTTCTGCGGCGGCACGACCATGACGCCGCAGAGCACGCGCTTCATCTGCGAAGAGATCCTCGAAGGCGAGATCGAGTTCGTGCCGACCTACGGCAACACCCTCATGGGTCTCGCTGCGCATCGACGCACCCTGCGCGAAGACAACTATTCGATCACCTACTACGCGCCGCAGCCACGCGCCGTCTTGCGCGTCGTCGACCCCGACGCCACCGACCACGTCGTCGACTACGAGAAGTGGGGCCGCGTCGAACTGACCACCCTCACCAAGGAGCTCTTCATGCCACGCTTCCTCGAGCGCGACGAAGCGCTGCGCCGCGCGCCGTGTGACGCCTATCCGTGGGATGGCGTCGCCGAGGTGCGACCATTCGGCGCCCAAGCAGCAACGATTGTGGAGGGAGTCTATTGAGTGCCCCGCACATTCCCGTGCTGCGCGCCGGCGTCGAATACACCAGCCTCGACCAGACGGACATCACCGGCATCGGTAGTGACGAGATCTTGGCGCGCATCAGCCAATGCAACGCAGGCATGATCAAGCGTGACCTGCGTCGCCAAGATGCCGCGGGCAGGAAGTTACGGGCGCTAAGCAGTTCGCAACTGCTTGAGATCTGTAAGACCGCCGGCGACCTGTTTCTCAACGCCGAGCTGCCACTCAACAGCGAAGGCGATACGCAGACGGCCGAGCAATACATCGCCACGCTGAGCCGGACCAGCGGGCTGCCGCACGTGCTGGTGCGCCGCAACATGCAGAAGATCTTCACGGTCTTCGACGGCATGGCCGGCATCCTCAACGGCCTGATGCGCGGCATGTCTCCAGACGTCGTCGAGTCGGGCTTTGGCCAACACTGCGACATCCCGGTGCACTACTCACCGACGACGAGCGCACTCGGCGTCGTACTGCCGAGCAACTCGCCCGGCGTCAATTCGATCTGGATGCCCGCGATCGCGCTCGGCATCCCGGTCGTGCTCAAGCCCGGCCGCGAAGAACCGTGGACCCCGCTGCGCATCATGCGGGCGTTCATCGCCGCGGGTTGCCCGGCGGAAGCATTCAGCTTCTACCCGACCGATCACGAAGGTTCGGCCGTCATCCTCGAACGCTGCGGCCGCACGCTGCTGTTCGGCGACGTCACCGTCACCGACGCCTACGCCAACGACGAACGCGTGCAGATCCACGGCCCCGGCCGCAGCAAGGTGCTGATTGGCGAAGATGAAATCGAGAACTGGCGTGAACACCTGCCGGTGTTGCTCGATTCGGTTGCCGCCAACGGTGGCCGCAGCTGCATCAATGCGTCGACGATCTTGGTGCCCTCGCACGGTGACGAGATCGCTGCGGCGCTGGCGCAAGAACTCGCCGGACACCAACCGTGCGACCCGGGCGACGATCAGGCGACCTTGTCGGCCTTCGCCAACCGCAAGTTCGCCGAGTTCATCGATGCCAAGATCTCAGCGGACGTGCAGGCTGGCGGCGCCGTAGATGTGACCGCAACACATCGCGACATGCCGCGCGCGCAAGAATTGGCCGGTGCCCCGTACCTGCTGCCAACCATCGTGCGCTGCGATTCGATCGAGCACCCGTTGGCCAAGACCGAGTTCTTGTTTCCGTTCGCCTCCGTCGTCGAAGTCCCCCACGACCAGTTGGTCGCAGCGATGGGCCCGAGCCTCGTCGTCACCGCGATCACGCGCGACCAACAACTCATCGATGCCCTGACGCGCTCCCAGCACGTCGACCGCCTCAACCTTGGCCCGGTGCCGACGTCGCACGTCGAGTGGGACCAACCTCACGAGGGCAACCTGTTCGAGTTCCTCTACGAACGGCGCGCCATCCAACGAGCCAAGGCTTGGTGATGGAGTCGAGCGCGGTAGGCACCCGCCTGATCTCGGGACAAGAGTCGCTCGCAGAAGCGGCCAACATCGCCGACGGGCGCGTATTCTTGGTCACCGATCCAGGTATCGTCGCCGCCGGCCACGTCGCCAGGCTGGAAGCGATGTTCGCAGCCAAGGGCACGACCTACCACCGCTTCGATGCCGTGCGTCAGAACCCCGACGAAGAGAATGTCGACGCCTGCGTAGCCGAGTATAGGCGCGCCTTCGGAGACGACGGAGCCGATTGGATCGTCGCGCTCGGCGGCGGCAGCAGCATTGATGTCGCCAAAGGCTGCTCCATGCTCGCCAGCGCCGGCGGCCGCATGCGCGACTACCTCGGCCGCAAGAGCAAGCCGCACCAGCAACCACCGGTGCTCGCAATTCCAACGACGGCCGGCACGGGCAGTGAAGTGCAGTCGTATGCGTTGATCACCAACAACGACACCGGCCGCAAGATGGCCTGCGGCGGCGAGGTTCCGCGCATCGCGATCCTCGATCCGGACCTGACCCGCAGCCAACCACGCTTCGTTACGGTCTGCGCCGGCCTCGACACCCTCGCCCATGCGGTCGAGACCGCCGTGACCACGGCGCGCACCGATGCGTCGGTAATGTACTCGCGCGAAGCATTCCGCCTGGTCGCACGCAATTTCGAAATCGTTCTGAACACTCCAGACGACGTCGACGCGCGCAGCGCCATGCTGCGCGCATCCGCTGCCGCCGGCATCGCAATCGAAAACAGCATGCTCGGCGCGGCCCACTCGATGGCCAACCCGTTGACGCGACAGTTCGGCATCGCGCACGGCCAGGCCGTCGGCCAGATGTTGCCTTTCGTCGTGCGCTTCAACGCCGACGACAAGCAGGCCGCGCTTGGCTACGCCGAACTCGCCTACGACGCCGGAATCGTCGAGCGAAGTGCGCCCACAAAGACCGCTGTCAAGCAGCTCGTTGTGCGTTTGCGCGAACTGGTCGCAGTCGCCGGGCTGGAGCGCACGCCGGCCAACATCCCCGTATCGGCAATCGACGCGTTGTCGGCCGAGGCGGCCGAACAGTGGACGGCCCAATTCAATCCACGACCCGTCGACGAAGCGGCGTTCCGTTCTCTCTTCGTGCAGATCACCTCATGAAAGCCGCGCTGACATTCTTGGTTGCATCGCTCCTTGCCGGGATGGCGAACGCACAAGTCCTGCGACTCGATGCCAGCGGCGCGTTTTTCACCTACCGGAATGCCGGTGACGATCTGGCGGCCGCAGCCACGACGACCAGTGGCAACATCAGCAACGATTCGTTCACGAGTTATGCCGGCGATCGCAAGAGCCCACGCGTGCTCGAGAACCTGGCCTTCGACTACTTGCTGGCGCGCGAATGCGATGCCCAAGGCGTCGCCCGCACCGCCCCAACCTTGGCCCGCGCAATGGCCATGCGCTTCGCGCTCGCGTCCAGTCAGAGCCCATCTGGCGCTCCGATCGGCGGGTCGCTGGCACGCTACGCAACTGACGAACTGCGAGACCAACGCATGCGGGCATTGGTCGGCGCGCGCCGCAGCGTCGACCGCGAGTCGCTGTTGGCACGTTTCCACCACCGCTACGGCATCGACGGGGTACGCGTTCGCGTGCGCCACATCTTGTGCACCGACGAACGCTCGAAGCCAGCAACCGCGCGGCAACGTGCGACGGCCCTGCGCGCCCAGATCGCCAATGGCGCGTCGTTTGACGAACTGCTGCGGCAATCGCACGACCGCCTGACGCGCCGACTGCTTCGTGACCCCAACCGTCGCGCCGATGCCGGCGTGCTCGCGGGCTACAACTACAATCGCTACGGCGACGCCTTCACCGCGGCGGTTCGCGCCCTGCAAGTCGGCGACGTCTCACAGCCGGTGACCAGCGATGTCGGTGTGCATCTCGTGCAGGTGCTCGATCGACGTACCACCAAACTCGAATCCGTCGAAGCCTCACTGCGATTGGAATTGGGCGGCGGTAAAGCACGCAGCTCCGAGATCTTGGCGTTGCGGCGCGAACTGCTTGCGAAGTACAAGTTCCAACCGCTGTTCCCGTTCCAGCAAGCTGCAGCACAGTCGCCCCCAGATCAGGCCGCACCAAAACAGTCACCGCAAGTTCGCCCAATCATCGCCTCGGCCATCGCAACTCCAACCGAGTGGCCGCACTACCGTGGCAACCCGCAACTGCACGGCAACGCCCCCGGCCACATCGGCAACAAGCCAACGCTCGCGTGGACGTTCGCCACCAAGGACGAGATCCTGTCGTCGCCGGCCATCGTCGATGGCACCGTCTTCATCGGCTCCACGGACAACTCGGTCTACGCGATCGACCAGGTAAGCGGCAAAAAGCGCTGGTCGTATGCCACGCAGGACATGGTCGAAGCACCGGCACTGGTGCTCGACGGTCGCGTCTACATTGGTTCGTCGGACGGCTTCCTCTATGCACTCGACAGCAAGACCGGCGCGCTGGCATGGAAGTTCGCAACCCAAGACAAGATCCTCGGCGGGGCAAACTGGTTTCTGTCCAAGAGTGGTGAGAAGCGCATTGTCGTCGGCAGCTACGACGCGCGCGTCTACTGCCTCGACGACACCGGCAACAAGCTGTGGGACTACGAGACCGACAACTACGTCAACGGCACGCCCGCGATCCACAACGGCGAGATCGTGTTCGGTGGCTGTGACGCGGGACTACACCTCGTCAACGTCGAAACCGGCAAGCGCGTCTCCAAGATCGATCTCGGTTCGGGCTGCCAGGTCGCCGGCTCGGTCGCACTGTTCGAGGACAAGGCCTACTTCGGCCACTACGGCAACGAGTTCCTACGCGTCGACCTCAACAGCGGCGACATCGACTGGCGCTACGCCAGCAAGCGCGACGGCTTCGTCTCGTCACCAGCAGTCAACGACAAGTATGTCGTGTTCGGTGGCCGCGACAAGAACCTGCACTGCGTGCTGCGCAAAGACGGCACGCCTCAATGGAAGTTCAAGACACGTCGCAAGGTCGACGCCTCGCCGGTCATCGCCGGCGACATGGTGCTGTTCGGCTCAGGCGACGGCCGCCTCTACTTGCTGTCGCTCAAGGACGGCAAGGAGCTGTGGAACTACGACATCGGCAAGCCGATCTATTCGTCGCCGGCCGTGGTCGATGGCCTGATCGTCGTGGGCACGAGCGACCACCGCGTCTACGCGTTTCACGCACCAGTGACGGGCAAGTAGGGCACTCATGCGCGTGATGTTGCTGACCCCCGGCACAGGCCACTTCTACTGCGGTAGCTGCCTGCGCGATGACACACTAGGACAGGCGCTACAACGCCTTGGTCACGAAGTCGTGTCGGTGCCGTTGTATCTGCCGCATCAACTGGAACGCGAACAAGCCGAACAACCGGTGCACATGGGCGGCATCAACGTCTACCTACAGCAAAAGAGCCGACTCGCGCGCTTCTTGCCACGGTTCGTCGCCAACTGGTTCGACCGCCCATCGCTGCTGCGCTGGGCTTCGCGCCGCGGCAACATGACGGATGCCAAGGCGCTCGGGCCAATGACGGTTTCGATCCTGCGCGGCGAGTGCGGCCGACAGGCTCACGAAATCGACAAGTTGACAGAGTGGGTTAGAACGCAACCGCGGCCCGATGTCGTGATCGTCTCGAACGCCATGCTGGTCGGCGTTGTGCGACGGCTGCGCGAATCGCTCGACGTGCCGATTCTGGTGACACTGCAAGGCGAGACGCCATTCTTGGACGAGTTGCACGCCGTCGACGCCGAGGCCGCGTGGCAGGCGTTGCGCGAACGGTCCGCAGAAGCCGATGCCCTGATCGCGGTCAGTGAGACGTATGGGCGGGAGATGCGCGAACGCTTGGGGGTCGCGGCAGACAAGCTGCACGTCGTGCACAACGGCATCGACGTAGCCGACTTCGCCGAAGTCGACGCCTCGCAGCGACGGCCAAAGACCATCGGCTACCTGGCACGCATGTGCCGCGACAAGGGCCTCGACACGCTCGTTGATGCATTCCTGATCCTCAAGCAACGCGGCACGATCGAAGGCCTGCGCCTGCGAGTCGCTGGCGTGCAACTGCCCGAAGATCGAGCCTACGTTCGTAAACTCCTGCAGCGCATTGCCGAGCAAGGCGCCGCGGACGACGTCGAGTTTCTGCCGAACATCGATCGCGCGGCAAAGGTCGCGTTCTTGCAGACCCTGAGCGTCATGTCCGTGCCAGCGCGCTACCAAGAGTCGTTTGGCCTCTACCTGCTGGAAGCGATGGCGGCCAGCGTGCCAGTCGTACAGCCGCGCCATGCCGCGTTCCCCGAGATCCTCGAGGCAACCCAAGGGGGCGTGCTGTGCGAACCCAACAGCCCCGAAGCCTTGGCCGACGCACTCGCGTCGGTGTTGCGCGACGACGAGTTGGCGCAAACACTTGGCCGGCAAGGCCGCGAGTCGGTTGCGCGGCAGTTCACTGCCGAGCATATGGCCAAGAAGGTGGCCTCGATCTGTGATTTGGTCACAGGCAGAAAGCGCCAGGCCGTGCCCTAGGAGCGCGGGCTATCGCAGGCGATCCGGTCCCTTACCGCGATGCCCCCTACTGCAATCGCCCCAATCGCGAACCGCCGCCGCGATCGTCCCCAACTAAACGGTGGCGCTCGAATCGGCAATTCCAGACACTCAGGCAATGCAAACCTGGATCCTGTTCGCGCTACTCACCGTCGTCTCCTGGGGTTTGTATGGCGTGTTGCTCCACGCGGGCCAAGTCAGCATGGGCGACCCGACCAACGGTCGCTACAAAGCGTTCTTCTGGGTCGGTATCGCCTACTTCTTGATCGCGGTGCTGGCCCCCGCCGGCATGCTGCTCGCGGCCAAGGCGTCGTGGGCCATGCCCGGCAAGGCCATCGGACTCTCGCTGGTCGCTGGAACGGTCGGGGCAATCGGCGCGTTTGGGGTGCTGCTGGCATTTGGTGCCAAGGGCCACCCAGCCGCGGTGATGTCGATCATCTTCGCTGGCGCGCCGATCGTGAACGCGATCGTGGCGATGTCCATCCACCCGCCAGCCGGCGGCTGGGGCAAACTCGACTGGCGGTTCTTGCTCGGCATTGTGCTCGCCGCGACCGGCGGCTTGCTGGTCAGCCTCTACAAACCAGCGCCCGGCGGCGCCCCCAAGCCAGCTCCGAGCAACCAGACGACCCCGCGATAGCGCTGCGCCATGACAACCCCACTGGTCGAACTGCGGCAGGTCTACAAACGCTTCGGCAAAACCACCGAAGTGCTGCAAGCCATCGACTTGACCGTGGCTCACAACGACACCGTCGCGGTGCTCGGACCATCGGGATCGGGTAAAAGCACGCTGCTCAACATCATCGGCGGCCTGTTGCCTCCCAGCAGCGGCGAGGTCTGGTTCGACGGCGAACCCATGCAGACGCGCAACGCCAAACAACTGGCCGCCCTGCGCAACCGTGAGATTGGCTTCATCTTCCAAGCGCACCATCTGCTGCCGCAACTCACAGCCCTCGAGAACGTGATGGTGCCGACCCTCGTGCAGCCCAAGGATGAACGGCGCCGCACCGCACCAGACCGCGCGCGCCAATTGCTGCAGGACATTGGGCTCGGCGAGCGATTGCACCATCGACCCGCTCAGTTGTCGGGCGGCGAGCAACAACGCGTCGCGGTCATCCGCGCGTTGATCAACCAACCGCGCTTGGTTCTCGCGGATGAGCCGACTGGTTCACTCGATGAGCGCGGCACCGATTCGCTCGGCGACCTGCTGTGCGAACTGAACGAACGTCACTCCGTCGCACTGGTCACGGTCACCCACTCGCGCCGGCTCGCGACGCGCATGCAGCGTGTGCTTGAACTGCGTGAAGGATCGATCGCCACCGCGGACCAGAACGCATGAACGCGTGGTCGCTGGCTCTGCGCGGCATGCGCCACTATTGGCGCACGCACCTCGGCGTGTTGCTCGGAGTCATCTGCGCCACGACCGTCCTGGTCGGCGCGCTGTCGGTCGGCGACTCGGTGCAACTGAGCCTGCGCGACCAGGCCCTGCACCGCGTCGGTTCGTTCTCGTCGGTATTGGCCGCTGGAGACCGCTTTGTTCAAGCGGAGCTCGCCGGCCGTATCGCGACCGCGCTAAGCCCGGCGACCTGTGTGCCGGTGATGCAACTACCCGGCGTCGCATCGAGTGACGGTGGCGCGATGCGCACCGGCATCGTCGATGTCTATGGCATCGACGATGGCTTCTTCGGCATGAGCACCGGAGGCAACGCGCGCAAGGCACCAACCGCCGGGCATGCACTGCTCAACCAACGCCTGGCGACCCAACTCGGTGTCGCTGCCGGCGACGAGGTCGTCATCCGCGTCGAGAAACCCAGCCTGATGCCCGTCGAGGCGACGATGGCGACCGTCGACGAAGTATCGTTTGCCTTGCGCGTGACGATCGACGGCATCGTCGACGAGCGACAGTTTGCGCGCTTCGGCCTGCGCACCAGCCAAGTCCCGCCGTTCAACGTATTCTTGTCGCTGACCTGGCTACAGCAGGAACTGCAGCTCGCCGGCCGCGCCAACATGCTGCTCACGGACGCGGCTCCCGACGCCGCGCAACAAGCACTGCGAACACATTGGCGCCTTGAGGATGCCGAGCTAAAACTCGCGACGAACGAATCCACCGGGGTCGTCGAGCTGACCAGCTCGCGGGTGTTCCTCGACGAGGCGATCGTGGTCGCCGCGACGAGCATCGCTCCGGAGGCGCTCGGCGTCGTCACCTACTTCATCAACTCGCTGAAGCGGCAAGGCGCGTCGACGCCCTACTCGATGGTGACCGCCATCGGGCCGCTCGCGGCCGCGCCCCGATCGCCCGAAACGCCGACACCGGCGGACCTGGCAACCCAGCGCGCGCTCGTGCCAGCCAGTGTTGGCAACCACCAGATCATCTGCAATCAGTGGCTCGCCGAAGACCTGGGCGCAAAACCTGGTGACACCGTCGAGCTCAACTACACGGTGATGAACAGTGCGCTGCAGTTCGAAGAGCGCACGCACGAACTGCAAGTGCACTCGATTGTTCAGCTCGCCGGTGCTGCCGCAGACCCGACGTTGATGCCGGCCTTCCCTGGGTTGGCCGAAGCCAAGAGTTGCCGGGATTGGGAACCTGGCATCCCGGTCGACCTGCAACTGCTCGACGATCGTGACCAAGAATACTGGGAGAAGCACAAAGGAACCCCAAAGGCCTTCATCACGTTGGCAACCGGACAAAAGCTCTGGAGCAATCGTTTCGGCACGCTGACCGCCGTGCGGGCAAGCCAACAACATCGGCAAGCGCTGGCACAACAACTGCTGCGCCGGGTCGACCCAAAGGCGCTCAATCTACAGTTCGCCGACTTGCGCGGACCGGCACTGGCAGCAGGCATGCCGGCGACCGACTTTGGCAGCCTGTATCTGGGGCTCAGCTTGTTTCTGATCCTCGCGGCACTGTTGCTGGCGGCGATGATGTTCGCGTTTGGCGTCGAGCAGCGGCACAGCGAGATCGGCACCCTGCTCGCGATCGGCTACGAACCACGCACGGTGCGTGGGTTGTTCCTGCGCGAAGCGGTTCTGTTGCTGGCCATCGGCAGCGTCGCCGGCGCAGCCCTGGGCGCCGGCTACACGCATGCGGTGCTGCATGCGCTCGGCACGCTTTGGCGCGACACCATCGGCCAGACCACCTTGGTCGCGCACATCGTGCCGGGGTCGGTCGCTACCGGCACTGGCTACGCGATTCTCGCGTCCCTGGTTGCGATGGTCGTCGCGATGCGCCGAGCGTTTCGGGTACCGGCCATCGAGTTGTTGCAAGCCAAGTCCAGCGAACCGGATGACACAGCGAGTGACGGCAGGCCCCGGTACGCGGCCGGTCCCCTCAATACCGTGCTATGCGTCTTGGCCATCGCCAGCGCCATCTACCTGATCAGCAACGCCCAGCCCCATCGAGCCACAAGTGCCTTCTTTGGCGGCGGTGCCCTACTTCTGATCGCGATGCTGCTGGGTTGCCGCATGCTGTTGGCCCGCCTCGCGTCGCCGCGCCGCTCGAGCATCGAAACCATCGCCGCCCTTGGCCTGCGCAATACTGGCCGCCGCCCAAGCCGCAGCCTTGCGACCATCGCCCTGTTGGCCAGCGGCACGTTCTTGGTCGTCGCCATCCAGGCCAACCGACTGACACCTCCCGCGGACGCCACCCTCAGGAGTTCGGGGACCGGTGGCTTTGCGCTGTTTGGCAGGTCGACACTGCCAGTGCTGCGCGATCTCGCGAGCGAGGCTGGTCTGGAAGCGTATGCACTAGACGAAGAAGAACTGCGCGATGTCGCGATCGTGCCGATGCGGGTGCGCAGCGGCGACGATGCGAGCTGCCTCAACCTCAGCACCGCGCAGAGCCCACAACTGATCTCGGTGCAACCATCGCTGTTCGCCGACCGCGAGTGCTTCCGGTTCACCCGCGACCTCGCACCAGCGGGCACCACCACCAGCCGCTGGCTGCTACTCGACGAAGACTTCGGCGAGAATGTCGTGCCAGCGATTGGTGACGGCGGCAGCGTGGCGTGGGCCCTGCACAAGAAGCTCGGGGATTCGCTGCTCTATCGCGACGAAGCGGGTCGCGACTTCGAGGTTCGCATTGTCGGCACCGTCGCCGACTCGATCCTGCAGGGCAACCTGGTGATCTCGGATCGCCACATGCGCGAACGCTTCCCGTCCGCTTCGGGCTATCGCATGTTCTTGATCGATGCTCCGGCCGAACGCACCGCGCAAGTCACCGCGGACCTGAGCCGGGCACTGGAGGACATTGGCCTGGAGCTGACGGCCACGGGCGCGCGCCTGGCAGCCTTCCAATCGGTGCAGAACACGTATCTGTGGATCTTCCAACTGCTCGGCGGGCTCGGCCTGCTGCTCGGAACGGTTGGCCTGGGCGTGGTGGTCCTGCGCAATGCACTGGCGCGTCGCGCCGAACTCGCCATCGCCCGGGCGGTAGGTTTTCCGAGTGCCGCGGTGCGCAACCTGGTCTTTCTTGAGCACGCCGTGCTGCTTGGCCTCGGCCTGGCCGTCGGCGTAGCTGCGGCGGCCGTCGCCCTGCTGCCAGCCCTGCAAGGAGAACGAGGTTTGCCCCTGCTGCCGATCGCTCTGTGCGTCGCAGCCATTGCGCTGAGCGGCACGTTCTGGGTCTGGCTCGCCAGCGCCCTGGCAACGCGCGGCAAGCTACTCGACGGCCTGCGCGGCGAATAGCGACGCGGTGGCCGCCACTGCGGCAGGCTCTGTGACTGTCCCGTGTACGTATGTCGCACGGTCGGCAACGACCCGCTTGCCAACGGCGGCTTCTTCAGCCTTATGATCGTCGCCCTGAGGTCCCCTATGACGACAAACTACGCCAACCCCTTGTTACTCGCGCTGCTACTGCCCGCAAGCCTCCTTGCCCAAGCCGATGCCGAAGCCGCCGAACGCGCTGCGCTCGAAGCAGCCTTTGCAAACCAGATGAGCGGCTGCCGGATGACCGGTCAATTTACCGAGGCCGGTTCCGACAAAGCCCCGCAGCTGGACAGCTACAAGATCGCGAAGATCAAGAAACTGCGCGACGAGAAGTGGCAGTTCGACGCGACCATTGAATACAACGGCAAGTCGGTCACGCTGCCGCTCGCAGTCGATGTCTACTGGGCTGGTGACACGCCGACGATTCAGGTCACGGACCTCAACGTGCCCACGCTCGGCCGATTCAACGCGCGCATCATCGTCTTCGACAACCAGTATGCAGGCATGTGGTCCGGCAAGGACCACGGCGGCCACATGTTCGGAACGATCGAACGGCAAGCAAAGCCGCAGGCAGAACCCCAAGACAAGGTCGGCAGCAACTGGGCCTCTTGGCGCGGACCCGACGGTTCTGGCACGGCGCTCGGCAACCCACCGACCGAGTGGAGTGAAGACAAGAACATCAAGTGGAAGGTGCCGTTACCAGGACTCGGCAACTCGACGCCAATCGTGTGGCAGGATCGCATGTATCTGACGACGGCGATCCAAACGGACGAAGACGGTCCAGAAGCACCAACTCGCGGAGGGGCCGGTGGCGAAGCTGCTGGCGGCGAGCAAGGTCGAACGAGTGGCCGTCAAGGTCGCGGCCGACGCGGTGGCGGCGGCGGCGGACGTGGTAACAATCCGAAGCCGACCAAGGTATTCGACTTCCGCGTGATCTGCCTCAACCGGAACGATGGCAAGGAAGTCTGGAGCAAGAGCGTCACGCGCGCCGTTCCGCATGAAGGCGGTCACTCGACGGGATCGCAAGCATCCAGCTCGCCGATCACCGACGGCGAACACATCTACGCGCACTTCGGTTCGCGCGGCATTCACTGCCTGAGCATGTCCGGCGAGCTGATCTGGTCGAAGGATTTCGGCAAGATGCGCACCCGCAACCAGTTTGGTGAAGGCAGCTCCCCTGCCTTGGCCGGTGACGCCCTGATCATCAACTGGGATCACGAGGGCGACTCGTTCATCTGCGCACTCAACAAGAAGACTGGCGAAGAGATTTGGCGTAAGCCACGCAAGGAAGTCACCAGCTGGTCGACTCCCGTGATCACCGAAGCCGACGGCAACACGCTGGCGATCGTGACCGCTACGGGCAAGTCCTGCGCCTACGACGTCAAGAACGGCGACATCGTTTGGAGCACGACCGGCATGACGACGAATGCGATACCGACGCCGATCGTGCGCGATGGCATCGCCTACTTGATGAGTGGTTTCCGCGGCGCCGCACTGCAAGCGATCCAGCTCAAGGGCGCCAAGGGCGACATCACCGAAAGTGCCAACATGCTGTGGAAGCACAATCGCCAGACGTCCTACGTGCCGTCGGCGTTGCTCTACGGCAAGCACCTCTACTTCGTGCGCAGCAACAACGCCGTGCTGACCTGCCTCGACATCGAAACCGGCAAGGCGGCCTTCGAAGGCAAGCGCCTGGCAAGCTTGCGAACGATCTACTCGTCACCCGTCGGGGCTGCCGGCAAGGTCTACCTGCCGTCGCGCGAGGGTGTCACCAAGGTGTTCAAAGCGGGCGCTACCTACGAGGACCTCGCCACCAACGAACTGGACGACGTCTTCGACGCCAGTCCCGTCGTGATCGGCGATGAGCTCTACTTGCGCGGGCACAAAGCGCTGTATTGCATCAGCGAGAAGTAAGCCGCGGCTACTTCGGCGGCGCCTTCTGCAGCCGCACGAGCTCACTCGCGGTGCGAACAAACATCGCACCGTGCGCCAAGGCCGGCGTGGCGCAGATCGGCGCGCCGAGATCAAACTGACCGAGCACCTCGAACTTCGACTTGGAGAAGGTCCACAAGCTGCCGTCGCGATCGCCAATGTAGATCGCTTCGCCGCTGCTGACCGGCGAGCTGAAGAACTTGCCGTCGATGCGTTCGCGCCACAGCTGGTCGCCGCTCTCCGCATCCAGGCAACTGGCAAAGCCACTGTCGGCAAACAAGAAGAACCGGCCGTCGAGGGCGATTGCGCTCGGCACGTACGGCAAGCCGCGGCGGGGCCGAGAGCTGATCTTCGGCTCGTTCTTGGCATCGCCGAGATCGAAGATCACGCACTCCTTGCCCGAGTCGCCGCTGCCGGTGTTGACCAACAACTTGTCGCCAGCGAGCGTCGGCGCCGCGATGAACCGGCACTTGAAGCCGGGGTTGGCACGCCAGCGCACTTTGCCGGTCGCCGGATCAAACGCGGTCAAGCCATGCGCGGCACTCGCAACCAGCATGACCGGTTCGGCACCCTTGGGCTCGTAAAAGAACGGCGGCGAGTAACACGCCCATCGCGGGCTCTTCTGAAGTTCCTCGCGCCAGACCTGTTTGCCGGTTTTGCGATCGAGTCCCATCATGAAGCAGTCGTCGCCTTCATTCTCATTGGCAACGATCAGCAATTCCCCGTGCACAACGGGCGAGTTGGCACTGCCGTGCTGAGCGTAGTAGTCGCCGAGTTCGCGTCGCCAGAGCAATGCGCCCTGGTGATCGAGCGCGAGCGCTTCGAGCTTATCGCCGGAACTCCACATGACATAGACGCCCAACTCATCCGCGACCGGCGTCGACGACGCAAAGCTGTTGAGACGGTGTTGCTTGTGCGACAGGAACTCGCAGGTGTAGCTCCACGTCTGCTTGCCGGTGTCGGCGTCATAGCAGACGACTTCCCGCTCGCCCTTGGCGCCACTGACGCGGGTCAAGAACAGGTGCGCACCCCACAACACCGGCGACGAGTGGCCAGTGCCTTCGATGTCGGTGCGCCAACGAACGTGCTCCTTGGCGAATACCGTCGGCAGGTCTGCGTTGCCCAGTCCCTGCCCACGCACACCGCGAAACCGGGACCATTCCTGAGCACCACACGCAGCGGTCACACCAAGAGCCAATAACGCAGCCAATTTCACGTGAATCACTTGGTTTCTCCGAAGCAGTAGAGGTGGCCGAATGTGCGTAACCAGATCTTGTCGTCGACCAGTGCGGGCGTCGCGAAGCATGGTTCGCCGAACTGCGCCGAGTGGATCGGCTTCAGCTCTTTGCCGGCCGCCAACACCGTCAGCAAGCCGTTCTCACTGAGCAGGTAGACCTTGCCATCGCCACAAACTGGCGACGTGAAGTAGGCATCGCCCGCTTCACCAACCCGAGCCTTCTCAACGAACTCGCCGTTGTCGGCGCGGATCGTCGACATCAGTCCACCTTGATCGCCGAGCAGGTAGTAGATGCCGTTGGTGATCAATGGCGACGGCAGCTGCGGGATCGACCGGTAGTACTGCCACAACACGCTCTTGTCGGTCATGTCGCCCTCGCCACCAACGCGCACGGCCATCGCCGCATTGACCGAGGCGAACGACGCGCGACACAAACGCCACTCGTCGGCATCTAGCGTGCCGTTCTTGTCGAGATCGAGAAACTGGTAGTAGCGGCCGACGCGCCGGTCCGTCAGTTCTTCCTTGTTGATCAGCTTGTCGCCGTCCTTGTCCATCTGCTTGACCGCGTCGCCAAACTCAGGCAACTCGATCTGCCGGCCCTTGTTGTTCTGTGGACTGCCGAAGCCATGAATCCACAGCGTGTCACCGAGCAGCACCGGCACCGATTTCATTTCCGATGGCAGGCCTCGGATCCACCAGACGCGTTCGCCCGTCTTGGCATCATACGAATCCAACAAGAACGAGCCCGGCAAGATGAACTGCGGGTTCTGGTCTTTTGGCTGATAGACCACCGGCGTGCAGTGACCGCTAACAGCATTTGGTCGGTCGACCTTGTAGCGCACGTCGCCAGTCATTTTGTCGACGCCAAGTACATACGACGCCTTGCCGTCGTCGCACGGCAGCACGACCGTGTCGCCAACCAGAATCGGCGATGCCCCCATCCCGTAGATGTTGAAGAACGGTCCGAGCGGCAAGCGCCAACGCTCCTCGCCAGCGTGATCGTAGGCGAGCATGCCATACTCATCGAAGAACACGACCACGGTGTCCGCATCGACCGCAGCGGATGCGGCGGCCGGACCGTTCTTGCCATGGAACTCCGTGCGACGCGGACGCGGTGCTTGCTTGCGCCAAACAGTCGCGCCGTCTCTACGATCGATCGCGTAGGTGTAGATCTTCTCGTCCTCGACTCCCGTCAAGAACATCAGCTTCGCACTGAAGATCGGCGAGCTATGCCCTTCGGGAAACGCGCGCTTCCAGACGACGCCAAGCTCGGGGCCAATCTTGGTCGGGTATTTACCCTCCGCCATGCCGGTGCCGTTCGGGCCACGGAAGCGATTCCACGGCGATGTGCCCGCGCCCTCCTCCTGCGCGTCCAAGAGACAAGGCGAAAGCCATGCCGAAGCAAGGGCCAGGCGGACAAGTACAGGCATGGATGCAACCATGCTGTAAGGCTAAGAACTCGGGCCGGCAGCTGCACGGTCGGGCCAGCCAGCGACCTACTGATTACGAATCTATCGCCGAACGGCCGTGCCGATGATCTCGAAGCGGCAGCCCTTGAGCAGTGGCGGCGAGGCAATGAAGGCACGGGTCGGGAAGTTCTCACTGAACCTCCCGCCGTAGATTTCATTGAACGTGCCGTAGAGCGAAAGGTCTGAGCAGTAGACCTGGACCTGCACCAGGTCGTCCATCGTCATGCCGGCACGCGCCATCGTGGCAGCGAACGCGTCCAGCATCAGCACGACTTCCCTCGAAGCGTCGGCCGGTGGCTTGCCGGTTTTGGCATCGAGGCCAAGGTGGCCGGACACGTAGAGCGTATCCCCGACCAACACTGCCTTGCTGAAAGGCAGCGCAGGATTGTCAGACCCGAAGTCCTGACGCGGGGTCGCGCAACCAATCAGCAGCATGAGCGGGATCCAAGCGAACTGGCGTATCGACATGGCCGCCATGCTACGCGGCTCCGAGCCTACTTACCGGCTTCGATTCGATACAGGTGCGTGCGCGTGCGCATCACGAAGGCGTCCCCAACGACGGCCGGAGTCGCCATGAAGCCTGTCTCCAGTTGATTGCTCGCCAGCTCCTTGTAGACATCGGCCCGCTCGATCACGACCGTCTTGCCTTCGCGGTCAAAGAAGTAGATGCGGTCGCCGATGCAAAGCGGCGACGCGCAGTGTTCGCCGCCGACGCGCTTGCGCCACAGCGCCTCGCCGGTCTGGTGATCGAGACAGGTCGCGAAGCCACCATCATCGATCATGAAGACCCGATCGCCCGCCAGCACCGCCGACGACATCTTCGGCACGTTGCGAGAGTAGTCCCAGACAACGTGGGTGTCGGTCACGTCGTCGACTGCCGGCACCTTGACCGCCAACATACGCGCTCGCATGAACCCAGTCGTCAGGAACACCATGCCGTTGCCAGCCATCGGCCGCGAGGCCATCGAGAAGCCCTTGTAGCGAACCCGCCACAGTTCTTCGCCGGTGTGCGGGTCATAGGCGTAGCTGCCCTGTGCCCCCGAGCTGATCAACTGCGGCTTGCCATCGACCTCGATCACGATCGGCGTGCTGTAGGCCTTGCGATAGTCCGGCGCAAACCCGGCCAACTTGATCGAACGATCCGTGCGCCACTTGGTCTCGCCAGTCGCTTTATCGAGCGCGACGACGTACTGCACATCGCCACCATCGACGTTGAAGATCAGCAGACCCTCGAACAACATCGGCGACGAACCAGGGCCCTCCATGTGGTCGCAATTGAGGTCGCGGCGCTGCCACACTTGCTCGAACGTCTTGGTGTCGAAGCACGCGGTGCCATACGTGCCAAAGTGCACATAGACACGACCCGGCTCGATCACCGGCGATGGGGACGCGTAGCTATTGAGCGCGTTCTTCTTCTCGGGCTTGTCGTTTTCGAACACGACTTGCTCGTGCAACGTCTTACCCGTGGCGACGTCGACGGCCACGACGTGCAGCTTCTTGCCCCGATCGGTCGCGGTAGTCAGCCAGACCTTGCCGCCTTCGACAACCGGCGACGACCAACCACTACCCAGAACCTGGCACTTCCACGTGACGTTCTGCTGTTCGCTCCAAGTCAACGGCACCGCCGCCTTCGCGACGCAACCATTGCGATCCGGGCCGCGGAAGTCCCGCCAAGAATCACTCTGAGCGGCAAGCGAATCCGCCGCGAGCAAACTAGCTGCCACAATGAGGTTGGCGACAACCAAGCCCTTACGCACGTGAACGAACATCTGCGGCATCCTACGCCCCATTCGGAACGATGCAGGTATGCAGATACCTTTGCGACATGCGCCTACTGCCCGCCTTGCTCCTTTTCTGTGCCGTCGCGGCGGCGCAAGACGCTAGCTGGCCGCAATTCCGTGGCGCGCAAGCCGCTGGGGTTGCCGACCAACATACGCTGCCAGAAGCGTGGGATGTGCCGGCCGGCAAGGGGCTGCGCTGGCAAGCCGCAGTCCCCGGTCTGTCGCACGCATCGGCCATCGTCGCCGGGGACCGCGTCTTCATCGCCACTGCCGTTGCGAAGGGCAAAGCAGCGAGTCTCAAGATCGGTGCCTACGGCGCCGGCGACTCCGCTGAGGACATGGTCGAACATAGCTTCCAGCTGTGGAGCCTTCGGCTCGACGACGGCCGCGTCGATTGGGTTCGCACCGCAGTACGCTGTGTGCCGAAGTTTGCGCGCCACACCAAGGCGACGCACGCCGACCCGACCCCGGTCACCGATGGCAGCTACGTCGTCGCGGTGTTCGGCGCGCAGGGCATGTTCTGCTACACCGTCGCCGGCGATCTGGCGTGGCAGGTAGACCTCGGCGAACTCGATGTTGGGCCGCATGACTCGATGGATCTGCATTGGGGCTACGCGAGTTCCCCGACCATTGCCGACGGCCTGGTGATCGTGCAAGCCGACGTCAAGACCAAGCCGTATCTGGCGGCCTGGCACATCGACACCGGCAAATCGGCGTGGCGCGTCGACCGCGACGACACCACCAGCTGGGCCACGCCAACGGTCGTCGACACCGACCGGGGCAAGATGGTCTTCGTCAACGGCTGCACGCACATGGGCGGCTACCTGCTCAAGGACGGCAGCGAAGTCTGGCGCATGTCCGGCGGCGGCGGCCTGCCGATTCCCGCACCGCTTGTCGCTGGCGACCTCGTGCTGTTCACCAGCAACCACCGCCCGCTGAAGCCCACCCACCCGCGGCGCCCGGTATTCGCCGTCAAGCGCAGTGCCACCGGCGAACTACCGATCCCCACCAAGACGGTGACCGGCGAACACGTTGCGTGGATGCAAACGCGCGTCGGCAACTACATCCAAACGCCCATCGTCTATCGCGACCTGCTGTATCTGTGCGCACTGAGCGGGGTCGTCTCCGTCGTCGACACCAAGGCCGGCGAAGTCTATGGCCGCCATCGCCTAGGCACCGGAGCCTCGGCGTTCTCGGCATCGCCCGTAGCTGGCGACGGCAAGCTCTACTTCACCAGTGAGGAAGGCGAAGTGCACGTCGTCAAAGCCGGCAAAGAGTTTGAGCAACTCGGGGTAAGCCCGATCGGCGAAATCTGCATGGCCACGCCGGCAATCGCCAACGGCATGCTGCTATTCCGCGGCCGCAACCACGTGTTCGCGATCCAGCACTAGCTACTCCTTCTTGGTGATCACCTTGCGGGCCGCGAGGTCGTACTGCTGTCCATTGCTCAGTAGCAGGTAGTCCGGTTGGTCCGGCAGAACCGGCAGATTGCGATCGTAGAAGTGCACGTGGCGCCCTTCGCGGCACAAGCAAGTGGCGATATGGCCCTGCACGATGATCGAAGATGCTTCATCCAGGCCAATGCCCAGCAACTGCGGGTAGCGATCGACGAGCTTGGTCATGTCGGGCCGACGGCCGCGCTGCGAGAAGTGCTGATCAATCGCGACTCCCGTCAAGAAACCGAGCCCCGTGTCATAGCCGGGCGCCATCGAATCGAGGTTTCCGAGCGAATTGCCGCGAGCCATGTAGGAGCCTTGGATCGAAGCTCCCGCAGAAGATCCCGCGATGACGCCGCCGCGCTGCAGCAGTTCGTGCATCAAGCGGTGCGATTCCGTGTGCTGCCACGAGTCGACCAGGTTCCACTGCCGGCCACCGCCAAAGAACAGACCGCCAGCGCGGCGCAGCTTGGCGTGGATCTCTTCGCTGGTGTCCGCTTCGTGACGATCCTTGGTGTGGATGAAGTCGACGTTGGTGGCACCGGCGCGACGCCAACGCGCAAGTGTGCGCTCGGCGTTGGCCTCTTCGCTCTCGGTGCACGGGATGTAGAGCAGCAGCGCATCCTTGCCCCCGGCAAGCTCCATGAACTTTTCCATGAAACCCGGCGGACTGCCGCCGCCGCCAACGATGATCAGTGAGCCTTTCGCGACGTTGGGCTTGGGCGGTTGTACGGCGGGAAACCGCGCCCGGGTGCGCGCGGTCGCGGCGCGATGCAACGCCATCAGATCCTCTAATCGACGTGCACGGTAAGGCCGCACCCGAGAACCCTGGCGTGCCGCAGCGCGGCCCGCGGGACGACGCGAACCTCGCGCTGCTTGGTTCCTTTGCGGTCGCCGTTGGCTTCGTGGCGAGACCTCTGGGTGGATGCGCTCGATGCGCACTGCCAAGTGTTCATTGGCGGCCAGGCAGGCGTAGGCACTTCCCGCGCCAAACACATCAAAGAACCGGTTGTGCAGCACCAACACAGTGCCAGCTTCGATCCCGACCCCTACCAACGTCGGCTGGCTCGCCAACACGCCGAGCAACCGGTTCTGGCGTTGCGCGACATCATAGTTCACATCGAGGACACACGCCGGCACGAGATCCAAGCCAACGCCCAGGGTCGCGTGCACCTTGCCGCCGGCGATGCGGGTCGCGGCAAGCGCCGTCACCACGTCGCCATTGCCGCCGAGCACACCCTTGCGATGCACAAGCATGAACAATTGCGTTGCGACGGCGCTACCACCGAACGTCTCGACAAACTGCTGGGCACTGTCCGCGAGCAACCAAACGCCAGTAGCTTTCGCCAACTTCGCTGCGGCCTGATCAAGTTGCGCGGCGTCGACCTGGGCGCCATCGGCAGCAAACACCTTCACGAGTGTCGCCTGCCCCAACCCATCTGGAACCGTGGCAGCTTCGCTCGAAGCGAGCACCACGAGATTCGCCTCGTCGCCACCGGCCATCTGCACGAATCTAGGCAAGGCCTCAGCAGGCAACTCGCCGCCACCACCGAGAAAAACCGTGCCGAGCAACGGCAGAAGAGGCTCCGGCCAGTTTGGGTCGAACTGGGCGCGCGTCGGCGCGGCGAGCACGAGCAAGCTAGCAATCGCAGCGAGAACCGTGTGAGGAAGGTGCACCATGGATCTTGGTCAGTCTGACAGGGAGAAGCGAGCGCAGACACTGTAGAACGCTGCGGCCAGCTGTGCTGCTTGTGACACGCATGAGACCGCTGGTTCGAGTGTGTAGTCCGTGCAGCAGTCTCGCTACCATCGCAACGGTCCCGCGCACCTTCTTCCAAACTGCATCAGTGAGCATACGAATCGGCGGAGTCCCCTACGGTGTCGGCGCGCCCCTTCTCGGTGGGCTCGAAGAAGATCCGGATATCGAGCTCGTGTTGGCGCCGCCGACCGAGATGATCCCCGACTTGCGCGCCGGCAAACTCGATGCGGCGCTGCTGTCTTCCATCGAAGCGATTCGCCACCCGGGATACACCGTCGCCGCAGACCTCGGCATCGCTTGCAAGCAGGAGATCCGTTCGGTGCGTGCGTTCCGCCGCCGCGGCAAGAAGATCCGCACCGTCGGCTGCGACCAGAGTTCTGCCACTACCGTCGCGTTGCTGAAACTGCTGCTGCACCACGTCCACCGCGACGAGGTGGCTGGCGAACCGGAGTTCTCGACCATCAAACCGACGCTGCAACCAGATGCATTGCCACACGACCTCGTCATGCTGATTGGCGACCCCGGCCTCGAAGCCGATCCCGGCGAGCGCGAGATCTGGGACCTGGGCACGGAGTGGGTTCAGTGGACTGGCTTGCCGTTCGTGTTCGCGCTGTGGGTGATGCGACCTGGCGTAGACCACGCTGCGGTCTTGCCGGCACTGCATCGCGGCCGAACCGTTGGCCGAGAACGCGGCGCCGTCGACGGCACGGAAGGCGCGGCGCACTACGAACTCGATGCCGAGGACGTGCGCGGCGTACGACGGTTCTGGGCGGAGTGCCGCGCGCTGGGCCTGGCGTCCGAACCCGACCCTGCGTTCGTTTCTGTCTAGAGGCCCGGCAGGCAGGAATCGCAGAAATCACTACTGGCCTACTGCCAGAATCTCACTGCTGCGGGAACCACTGCTGCGGGAATCACTGCTGCGGGTCTCACCAGAAAGAGTTGCGCCCCTGACCATTGCTGGCCAGGGGCGAAAACTGGTGGAATCGAGGGGGGTCGAACCCCTGACCTCTGCATTGCGAACGCAGCGCTCTACCAACTGAGCTACGACCCCGCAGTGGGGCGGATACGCTAGCGAGCGAACCCATCCGGGTAAAGAGGTTAGCGAAGACGGAATTCCAGACGACCTGGACGCGGCGAGCCCGTGACTGGGAACCCTGGGATTCGGTCTCGACCCCGGCGGTAGATCCAACCCTGCCGCCCAGGCGGCCGCAACGCACTCTGCTGGTCCGGAGCGGCCGGGTTTGGCAGTCTGGTGACGCCGTACCGAACCAGCAGCGGACCGCGCACATCGACGATTCCGGCCACGTGCATTTCGCCAGCAACCAGGACGCCGGCATCGCAAACGATGTTGTTGGCGACCCCGGGCAGGCCAAAATAGGCGCTACCGCTGCCTTCAACGGGGCCCGAGAACGTCTGACCGGCTTGCGAATGACCCGGCTGCAACGGCCCCGTGCGCAGGCGGTCTCCGGCGGACCAACCGCCACTGCCATCCTGATCCGCAAACACGATGGCCTCAGCTTCGGCGTGGCACACCAGCAGCAGTCTGCCGGGGCCCGAGATGCACAGCGACCGCAACACGTGCAGGTTGCCAAGCACGACGACGACCAGATCACTCACAAGCGTGCAATCGAGTGGCTGGGAATCGTCTTCGATCCAAAGATTGCCAGGCACGACCAGGATGCCCGGCGAGGTCGGGCGCGAGATCTCGTCTCCAGGTCGCCAGACGAAATCGGGACGGTCGGTGCCAGCTGTGAGGTAGCGCAGCGCAATTTCGGGGTCGCGATGGAAGCCCTGCATCTGGTTGACGTGACGGGCCGTGGCGAGCGCCTCGCTACTCGGTTGCGGCCAATGAGCCACTGATTCGTGGTAGCCGCCCCCCATCTCACCAAGCGTCGCTGCATCTGCAGCCACTCGAGCGTGCGAGAACGCGCGCGGTGCCGCACCGGACAACCGACGTGCTGAGATCTCCGTAGACCCAACCGTTCCGGCAATGGAAATCAGGAATCGATCTTGTTCGCAGTCCAGCTCGACAGTCGTTCCAGCGATGCTGCATCGCATCGGCAAGACTGTGTCTTCACGTCTCCGAAGCAGGGCGGTTTCCGCCAAGATACTGGCACGCACCGCGGCGACATGTTGGTTGACCGTGTCGGCCCGCTGCATCACTGTGCCAAGCTTGAGCACAGCGCCCAGCAGCAGAATGGTGGCCACGCAAACCAACAACATTGCCGGGGAAAACGCGCGCAGCAGGCACGCGGCATACGAAGGGCGTGGTGCGTTCATCGGGCCTGCATCACTACCGGGCCAAGACCTGCTGGCAACGTTTCGACGGCGAACGTCAGATAGATCGCGTCGTCAATGCGCGAGCAGGTCAATTGGCTACCGGGAAACAGCGACGCCACGGCCTGCAATTCGGACGCACTAGGCATCACCCCGAGCTCACAGGATTCTTGTAGCGAATGAATCGCCAGGACTTTGGCGTGACGTTCATCAAGCGACTCCTGCGCCGACTGCAACGCGGAATACACGACACCCGAAAGCACAGCGAGCAGCATCGCCGCGACCAGGCACGCATCCCGAACCCAGTGACGTTCGCAAGGACTTTTCACGCCAGTTCGTCCTCGTCATCCCTATCGATTTCAAAAACATCTGCATCGAGACGGGCGCCTCCCGGCGGGTTCCGATTGAGCCATTCCAACAGCCCGTTGCACTCGTGCAGCAGACGACTCAATGGCTCACCGCGACGCAAAGCGACGCGAAATCCAACATCACCCGCCCGAATGCGTTGCATGGCTGCACGCACCTGTTGCTCAGGCCGATGAAAGCGCCGGGTGAAGTTGGCCACTTCCGCAAGCAAGACGACGACCAGACTGGTGACAAAAACTGACGCGGAAACTACCAACCCATCAGCACTCGGTGCTGCTCCCGATGCGAGCGCCTGCAGATGCGACACACACTCGGCTGCAAACCATGCCGCAGCGATGCACATCGCAACAATCACTGCGATTCGCAGCACCATGGCCTTGGCAGCAAAGCCGTGCAAACCGACGTTGCGATGGCGAGCAGAGGTCGTTGTTTCAGATTGCAACACTGGCTTGGGATACGCGCCAGGGCCACACGATCGGTAGCAGGCGCGCAACACTCTCTTCGGCCAGCTCCGTAGCAACCCTGCGTGTCGCACATCCAAGTCGTCCCATACTTGGACGCAAGGTCCGTGACCGGATCGGCCGATGGAAGGTTCGAACGAGGAGCACTCGCCGAACGAAAGAACCAATATGGTCGAGCAATCGAATACACCGCAGAAGAGCGGTAAGCGCGCAACGATCTTCGCTGTGACATCCGGAAAGGGAGGCGTCGGCAAGACGTCTCTGTCCGTCAATGTCGCCTGCGAATTCAGCCGGCGTGGTTACCGGACCATCATCATTGACACCGACCTCGGCCTCGCCAACGCGCACATTCTCGCTGGCATCAAGCCGGAGAAGACACTGTCTGACTACATCTCTGGCACTGCCGAACTTGCCGACATCATTGTCGACGGGCCGTGCCAGGTGAAGTTCATCAGCGGTGGCAGCGGGGTAAAGGACATGGCCAACCTTGACGACAATGGTCGCGCACAGATTTGCGTGGCCATCGAGGACCTGGCGCAGTTCTGCGACGTCGTCATCTTGGATACCGGAGCCGGTGTCTCGAAAGGTGTCACCGACTTCGTCACGCTCGCGGATCAATGCGTGCTAGTGACCACTAGCAACTTCGCAGCAATTGCTGACGCGTACGGCATCGTCAAGGTGATCGTGCAGGACGGCTTTGACAAGCCGATCCACGCAGTCGTCAATCGCGTGCGATCCCCAGAGGAAGCCGAGCAGGTATTCCTCAAACTCAAGGGCTGCACGGAACGCTTTTTAGGGTTCGACCTCAACTGGCTCGGATTGCTGCCGGAAGATAGCTCCGTTGAGGGCGCCGTTTTGAAGCGCGCGCCATTCAGCGAAGTGTTCCCCGGCAGTGTAGCAGCACGCTACCTCGCCAAGCTGGTTTCAGGCCTCGAACGATACGTTGGGGCTCCCAAGCCAGTGCCGCAGGCCGCCAAGGACTGACGGGGATATCAGGGAGCAGTGCGCACGCGCGCGCTGCATTAAGGGATCACTGGGAAAGAGGGATTGAAGGATGACGCGCACCACCAACCAAGACGCTGCCGCAAGCAAGGATCATGCAACCGGACTCGCAGCCAAAGAAGAGCAGTTCGGTCGTCAGGCCAATAAGGGCATTCTCGCCGACAAGGTCGCCGAGGAACTCAATGTTCCGCGACGCACTGCAGCTCGCGTTCTTGATGCAGTGCTCGACGCGGTCAGCGAATTGCTGCACGCCCGCGGAAAGGTCGCTGTAAAGGGCTTCGGCACGTTTGAGCGCCGCATCCGCAAGGGCCGCGCCTACAAGCACCCCTTGACCGGCGCCAGCATCGAGGTTGCCAACAAGGAAACTATTATCTTCAAGCCGAGCGACCAACTAATCGCCGAAACGAAGTCGGATGCAGCTCCGCGAGCCAAGAAGCAAACAGGCACGCCAACGGACGACATCCTGTTCAAGGGTTAGTCGAAAGAATCCGAGACAAGTGCCAAGGAGGTAGGCTCTGAGCCCGCCTCCTTGTTTCGTACCCGGATAGGGTTCTCGGCAACCACTTATCGAGCTATCGTTGCGACCGTGACTCTGCCCGAGGAATACTACGCCGCCTGCGTCCAGTTCGATGTCGCCTCCGGCGATGTCGCCGCCAACGTTGTCTCGATGCAAGCTGGCATCGAAGAAGCAGCAGCGGCGGGCGCACGGCTCTGCGTGCTACCAGAACTCTGGTCGACGTCGTTCTTGGACGCGTTCGACGACGATCTATTTCGCCGCGTCAAGGAAGCCGACGAGACCCTGAGGGAGCTCTCGAAAGAACACTCTTTGGTAGTCGTCGGTAGCTCGATCGAGCCCGACAACGATCAGGTGTTCAACACGGCGCGGGTCTTCCAGCGCGGCGAGATGCTGGGATCGTATCGCAAGATCCATATGTTCTCGGCGAACCTCGAGCATCGCTACCACGCGGCCGGCGATCAGCCGTGCGTGGTCGAAACCGAAGCCGGCAAGCTGGGCGTCATGCTCTGCTACGACATCCGCTTTCCGGAACTGTCGCGCCACTACTTTCACAAGGGCGCGGAAGTCCTGGTCGTTCCTGGCCAGTGGCCCGAGGCGCGCGCGCAGCATTGGCGCACGCTGTTGCGAGCGCGCGCCATCGAGAACGAACTGTTCGTGGTCGGCTGCAACCGCACCGGCCAAGAACCGTCGCTGCGCAACGACGAGCCAATGTCATTTCCTGGCGATGGCCGGATCATCGACCCGATGGGCGAGATCCTGGCGACGGGGAACGGCGACGCCGGCGCCACGCTGGCCCCGATTGAACTGCGCAAGGTGCGAACGATGCGCCGCGTCCTGCCAATCGCGGCCGACTTGCGACCGGAGGTCTACAAGCAGTTGCTCGACGACGCGTACGACAACATGGTTGCCGGCACGCGCATCGAGCAAGACCGCGAATCAGTCGACGAACGCCCGTAGGCGATTCATCTTGCCTGGGCGCTTGATACGCCCGAGCGCCGCGTTCTGCAGTTGACGGACTCGCTCGGCGGTGATCCCGAGGTCTTCGGCAATCTCACCAAGAGTCTCCGGTTCTTCGCCGTCGAGGCCAAAGCGTCGCGACAGAATGCCCTGCTCTCGTTCTGGCAAGTCGGCCATCACTTCGGCCAGCACCGCACGCAAGTCACCAGCCGGAATCGATTCCGGAATCGGGACCTGATCTTCGTCCGGCAACATCTGGCCAAGCGTCGCACCACCGTCTTCGCCGCCGACTGTCGCATCGAGGCTGACCGCGTAACGACGAGTCGACAACACCCACGCGACCTTCGATTCCGAGACGTCGATCCGCGCAGCGATTTCCGCGTTGGTCAACTCGCGTCCTTCGCGACGGCCGGCTTCTTGCGCGCGCCGAATCTTGCCGAGGATCTTCTGCACCCAGATCGGCACCCGAACGGTGCGCGAACTGTTGTAGAGCATCTTCAACACAGCTTGGTGCACCCAGTATTGACCGTAGGTTCGGAAGCGAACATCGCGCCGCCAATCAAAGCCGTCGATCGCCTGGAACAGCGACGCGTTGCCTTCTTGCACCAGGTCCTGCGAATCGACACCGAGGTTGCGGTAGCGATTCACCGTGCTTAACACGATGTAGAGAGCGCCCTCCACGTAGATGTTCCGCAGGTGCTCGTATTGCAGGATCATCTGCTCAACCCAACGCCTCGAAAGGCCGCGGGGCTCAGCGCGCTCGCCGAGGGCTGCGATCATGCGATTGGCTGGCTTCTTCAGCAGTTCCGCAATCGCGGCTTCGTCGATGCCGAAGCGGGACAACGACCACGTCAGTAAGCCAACGAGGAACTCATGGCGCCGCGCCATGCGGAACTCTTCCTCACGATCCATTTGCGGCATGCGCTTCAAGTCCGCTGAGTAGAGCGGGTCGCGAATGTCCGGTAGATCTGCGGTAGCTGTCAGGCTGGCAGCATCGGAACGCTGCTGACGGTAAGTTTCGAGATCGAGCGTCGCTTCCGACTTGGCGAAGAGCTTGGCAACCTTCTTGACGTTGGCACCGAATTCATCGGTAGCAACATCGAGCAAGTCGTCGAGCTCAGTCAACGCAACCAGCTGTTGCGGGCGGAGCTTCGGAAGCGAGCGACGGAGGATCTTGGCTAGCACCATGGTTCTTTCACGGGTAGGGGTCGCGCGTGATACGACTCACGCACGCATATGGAACTTCGTTCCTGCGCGTAAGTCGGACGCACTTACCTTCGATACAGAACAATAAGCGTGCCTCTGACCCGGTCCGGTTGCTGCAATTGGCCCCTTGGACTCACGCATCAGCCGCTATCACCGGCACTTCGGTCAGCGAGAATCTCATGGAGCTACTGCCGCAGTCGCCAAATCCGGGACTGCGCACTGTCGGCGTGCCAGCCAATGGGGCACGCACCTGACAGATCGCTGGCTACTTTTTGCGCATCAGCAAGAGCGCGATGACCAGCAAGAATGCGCCGCCACCGATAACCAGCATGTATGGCATGCCAATGCCGCCAGTCTCCGTCGGCGGCAAGTCGCCACTCGTTGCGGGCTCAACCACTTCGGCCGGCTTCGCGCCAGCAACGGGAACCTCAGTGGCCTTGCCACCCATCGCGTTGCCATCGGGCTTGGTGGCGTCCTCCTGCGATGACTGCTTGTTGACCGGTTCGACGGCAACAACCGGCTTGGGCGTCACTTTCGGCTTGTTGGCGCGGCCAGCCACCTCTGGGTCGACGTGCGGCGCAATTTCGACGTCCGCGCTGACGCGTTCGATGAAGCGGCCGATGGCTTGCCCCGATTTGCCGTCGTAAATATCAAACTCCAAATCGACTGCGAGCGGCGTCTTTTGGCCGAGCTTTGCGTCGTTGCCCATCGTCACCGGCACTTCGAACACCGCCGTGTTCTCGTAGACAGGGCGATTGAGGTAGGCCTTTGCCATCGTCCCCGGCAATGCGGGGTGTGCAGCCAATGCGCCTAGGGAAACCGAACCAACCTTGACCCGCGGCGTCATCTTCAACTGCAGCGGTGCGGGCAACACCGCCTGCCCCTGCAAGATCGCGGTAATCATCAGGACTCCGGACTGACCCGGCAGCAGCTTCGGCGGCCGACATGCAGCAACGAAGCGACAGTGCGCCTTCGAACCGCGACGGATATTGGCAGCCAAACGCTCTTCCGGACTCATCGCCTCCCACCTGGCCGCAGCTTCGGAATCTGCCTCACCCGCCTCCTGGGGCTTATCGCCCTTCGCGCGCAGCATGCGCATCGCCTTCTGCTGCTCGGCGGTCAGTTGCTCGCCTCCCACTTCCCCGCGCTGGGCAGGCACAACGGCAACGATTAGAATAAGGACCGCGAGGATCCGCGAGATGCTGGAGAGACGGAAAATCATGCTGCGTAACCCGATCGTCGGGCGGCGAATAGTACAGGCCTGAATCGAACATTCGACGGATAGCCCCGCCATAACTTCCCGACACGAGAAGGCAGACTCCATCCGGGCCTTGATATGGCCCCATTTTGTGGCTAATTACGGCCGCGCAATGACCGCCGACGCGACCGTATCTGAATCCCAAGTTCTCGACGCCCTGCGCGCCGTCCAGGACCCCGACCTCAACAAAGACATTGTCTCCCTGGGGTTTATCAAGGACCTGCGGATCTGCGCCGGCTCCGTAGCCTTCTCGGTCGAGCTGACGACCCCGGCCTGTCCGGTGAAGGACCTGATGAAGGCCCAAGCAGAAAAAGCGGTCTCGGCAATCGCTGGCGTGCACGAGGTCAAGATTGAGATGACCGCCCAGGTTACGGCCAGCCGTCCCGTGCTCGGCGACAAGGGGCTGATCCCTGGCGTCAAGAACGTCATTGCGGTCTCGTCCGGCAAGGGCGGGGTCGGCAAATCGACCGTGGCTGTCAACTTGGCATGCGCCCTGGCCAAGACCGGTGCCAAGGTCGGCATCCTCGACGCCGATGTCTACGGCCCCAACGTGCCGCTAATGCTCGGTGTCAAGGGCGAGCCGACAGTCATCGACAAGCGCATCGTGCCCTTCCAGGCCCACGGACTGCAGATCATCTCGATGGGCCTACTGGTCGCCGAAGACCAAGCGGTGATCTGGCGCGGACCGATGCTGCACTCGGCGATTCGACAGTTCCTGTTCGAAGTCGCTTGGGACAACCTCGACTACCTCGTCGTCGACCTGCCGCCAGGCACCGGCGATGCCCAGTTGTCGCTCAGCCAGTCAGCGCACCTGATGGGCGCGGTCATCGTTACCACGCCGCAAGACGTTTCGGTACTCGACGTCAGGAAGGCCATCCGCATGTTCCAAACCGTGAACGTGCCGATCCTCGGCGTCATCGAGAACATGTCGTGGTTCACTCCACCTGGCTCGACGGAGCGCTATCATCTCTTTGGCGAGGGTGGCGGCAAGATCATCGAAGAACAGTTCGGTGTGCCACTGCTCGGCCAGATCCCGCTCGAAGTAGAGGTGCGCGAAGGTGGCGACCGCGGCACGCCGATCGTCATCTCCTCGCCCGAATCCGAAAGCGCCAAGGCCCTCATCGCCCTCGCAGGCAAACTCGCGCAGCGCGTCAGCGTGCTCAACGCCGAGTAACCCAACTGCAAACGACAACCGACGAACAACTATCTGACTATGGACGAAGCAAAGACCGGCAACTCTCAGTTCACCGCACAGACCACGATGCTTGAGGCCCTGACGGCCGACCCGTCGCTCGGCATGGTGCTGATGCGCGACTTCCATCTCGGCGGCTGTAGCAACTGTGGCTTCGAGCCCAACGAGTCGATTGAGAACGTCGCTGGCGAGAATGGCATTCCGACCGAACGCCTGCTGGCAGCGCTCAACCGCCAAGCCTGATCCTGACGGAGGCGATCAGGCTTCCGAGACATCATGGTTGCGTCCCGTCACGCGATTGTCGCGAAGCGGCCCGTGAAACCCTGATTCTAAGTAGCGTCGACGAGGTAGTCCTCGAGACGCTCGCGCGCGGCACCCGGCTTCGCCGCGCACATCCCCCACGCTTCCAGCGTCGGGTTGCCGGGTCCATCAGGGCGCAATAGCGCCGCCGGCACATGCACATGTGCATGGATCGGCGCACTGCCCAGGTCCCGCGGTTGCCGCTCCCACTGCATCGAGCCTGGCTTGCGCTTGCTCGAACGCGGATGGAACGAGAAGTGCAAGAACCAGAGTCCGGGCAACCACAGCGTGTGTGGCGACGACTGGATGTATTGGTCGCCGGTTTCGACAAATCCGTGCTCACCCCACTTGAGACCGTTGCCGCGCAGGTTCTGCAGCGACGTCACCCGAACCAGGTAGTTGTATGCGGAATGATCCGTATCCGCGGACAAGTAGTCGTGGGGCCGGCAGCTGTCGGGGCCGAGGAACCCAGGACAAATCGGCCGCATGCCGATGTTCTTGACCAAGACTCCGTCGGTCGGAGTCGGATCTAGCGCCTTGCCGTGGTTCTGCGGAGGGTCGTTGAGCGCAGGATAGTGCTCGTGCACCTCCAACAGACGCCGGGTAAACGCCAGGGTGTCATCGGCGTAAACCTCGTCCCCATCGAGTGTCAGGACATGAGTCGCGCCGCGCCGGCGAGCCTCCTCCAGCATCGCCTGCCGGTTCTCCTGCTCGTCATCGCCACCAAACCCCTCAAACAGGGTTAGCTTGTCGCCCAGGTGCCCCATCCCGCGGACGATGTCACAGGTTCGGTCCGTGCTGTGGTTGTCGAAGACGAGGACCTCGTCGACGTGAGGCGCAACGGACGTCAGGGCGTACCAAATCCAGTACTCCTCGTCCTTGATCATCGAAATCGATATGAGCTTCATGAGCCTCCTGCAACGGTGACTGTTGCAAGGATCGACACTTCCCACCCCAGCACTTGAGACGGAACCCTTGCCATGGGAGCCTCCATGGCCGAAATTCCCAGTTCACCCGGGGAGCCTCTATCCCCAGCAAACGAACGTAAACATGGTCACTGAACTCACCGACGCCGACTTCAAAAGCACTCTAGACGCCGCGCAAACCCCCATCCTCGTCGACTTCTCTGCGAGCTGGTGTGGTCCGTGCAAGGCGCTTGCCCCAACGATCGACAAGGTCGCGGGCGACTACGACGGCAAGATGTCGGTCTACAAAGTCGACATCGACAAGGCATCCGAAACGGCTGCCAGCTTCGGCATCATGAGTGTGCCGACGTGCATCTTCTTCCGTGATGGCAAGGAAGTGGATCGCTTCATGGGCAACGCCGACCTGCGCACGGTCAAGAACCACGTCGACCGCGTGCTCGCCTAAGCGGCTGAACCACGGGAGAACGAATGCGGCCGCCGATTGGGCGGCCGATTCTGTTGCCGGGTTCCCGAACTCCATCGACGATCGGGTAAGCGTGCATTGACCGTCTACCCGACTGCCTTGCCGGCTGGCCTTACCCGATTGCCTTGCCGGCTGGCCGACCCGGCTGGCCTACTGACTCGGCGCAACGTGCGCCTTGCGGCCAGCAAGTAGCCGCCGCAACTGCAGCCACAGCATGGCCAATCCGAGCGGTATGCAGACGATCGCCAGCAGCCAGCGATTGCGAGCCGGCGCGACTGGCATACTGGCGACGCATCGCACTCCGCTGATGTTGGCCGAAAAGGCGTGCTGCCCCGGAACCTCCAGTTCGTAGCGCAACACGCCCGCCGCATCCGTTGCGCCGATTTGGCGGCTAGATCCATCGGGTAGCTCGAGTGAGATCGCGGTACCAGCCGCCGCGCTCTGCACCGGGTCGGCGGATGCTCCGGGCTCGACGGCAAGGTCGGCAAGCGCCGTCGCACGCAGCACGACCTGATGACCAACCGCAGACGGCACCGGCCCAACTGTCAGTTGTTGGACCGCGAACAAACAAGTGAGGACGACGGAAGCTGACACGTCCGTTAGTCTGCCTTCTTGGCCGTCGAAATCGAGAACCTCGGGCAGAAGCTTTACGAACCCCTTCTGATTCAGATGCGCGAACTGCACGAAGCCGTGCAGCGCGGCGCCGCGGGGCGAGTGTGGCTGGTCGAGCACGACCCGGTCTACACCGCTGGGCGGGCGACCCCAAAGGAAGACCTCCATGAGGGGATTGTGCCGATCGAGCGCGGCGGCCAGATCACCTACCACGGCCCCGGCCAGCTGACGGTCTACCCGATCGTGCCACTGCCGAAGCGCGACCTGCGCGATTGGCTCAAACGGATCGAAATCTTCGGCGTGCGCATCGCCAACGCGTTCGGGCTGGAAGCCGAACCATCCGTCGACGGCACCGGGGTGTTCGTCAATGGCCGCAAGTTCGCGTCGATCGGCGTCCACGTGAAGCGCTGGGTCAACATGCACGGCATCGGCATCAACGTCTCGGTCGACAGCGCCGCATGGCAACTCGTGCGCCCTTGTGGCTTGTCGCCCGACATCATGACCGACCTGAGCACGGCCGCGGGCCGCCCGATTGCGATGCAAGAAGTCATCGACGCGGCGACCGCATCGGTTTCCGTACTCGTCGACGCGGACGATCCGTTATGAACCTGTTGCGATGACCGGGACCGTCGAACTCGATCCAGACGGCACACACCTGCTGATCCGTTTCCCGTATCGCGAAGACCTCGTCGCGATGGTCAAGGATCTGTCCGGGCGACGCTGGGATCCGAAGCAGAAGGTCTGGCGCGTGCCCGCCAAGAACGTCGCGGAAGTCTACGACCAGTGTTCGCGGCATTTGTTTGAGTTTGCTCCAGAGATCGCTTCGCTGCTAGCTGGCACGCTTGCGATCCCCGAGATCAAGAAGTCGCCAAAGGCTGCCCCAAAACAAGGGCAACTGGCACTGCCGACGATGGACGCGCTCGCCGAGAAGGCGGACGAAACAGATGCCGAGAGCAACGTGCCAACCGCGCTGTCGATCTCGCAACTCAACACCCGCGTGCGCGACTGCTTGCGCGAGACGTTTTCGGATGCGTTCTGGATCACTGGTGAGATCGTTGACTACGATAAGTCCGCCGGCCGCGAGCATCGCTTCTTCCAGCTCGCTGAGAAGGCACCGCGAGCGCAACGCCCCAAAGCGATTGTCGAAGTTGCGTTGTTCGGGCGCACTGCCGCTGCCCTGCTGCCGAAACTCGCGCAAGGCGAACCACCACTGACGCTGCGCGACGGCCTCGAAATCCGCGCCCTCGTCAAGGTCGACTTCTACCCAGCCTCGGGACGCTTCCAAGTCATCGTGCAAGACATCGACCCGAGCTTCACACTCGGCAAGCTTGCGCTGACCAAGGAACAGATCCTGCGCGACCTGGTGAAGATGGGCGTGGCCGAACAGAACCGCTTGCTCGGTTTGCCGGTGCCGGCACTGCGTATCGGGGTGCTGACCAGCCCCGATGCGGACGGTTGGAATGACTTCCGTCGCCACCTCGAGGAGTCCCGCTGCGGGTTCGAGATCACGCTGTTCCCGATCAAGGTGCAAGGCAACGATCTGAAGCCTACGCTGATCGCCGGACTCCGCTGGTTTGCCGAGCACGCGAATCAGTTCGACGTCCTGTGCGTGATGCGCGGCGGCGGCTCGCGAACCGACCTGGCGTGGTTCGACGACATGGACATCGCAGTCGCTGTGGCCAAGCATCCACTGAAGTTGATGGTCGGCATTGGCCACCAACGTGACCAATCCGTGCTCGATGTAATCGCGCATTCGGAGAAGACCCCGACGGCCGTGGCGGAGTTCCTGGTGCGCGGCATTGAGTCGGCGCGCGAAGACGTGCAAGAGCGCGGCGTGCGGCTAGCTGACGCGGTCGCCGATTTGCTGGCCGACGAGAAGAACCGCCTGCGTGAGTTGACCCGGTCAATCGCGCGAGCCACGACCGAACGCGTCCAGGCAGCCAACCGGCGCCTGGCGATCGCTGGCCGAGAACTGGCCAACCAAACGACGTTGCGCCTGGCGCACGAGCGCAGTGGTCTGCGCCAGACGGCGATGCGCCTGACGCACAGCAGTCTGCGCCTGTGCGAGCGCAAGAACACGGCGCTGCAGCAGTGCGAAACCCGGCGTCGACTGCTTGACCCGGTGCGGGTGCTGCAGCGGGGGTTCGCCATCGTGCGCGGCGACGACGGGCGAATCGCCCCATCGGTCACCCGCATCACCCCAAAGCAATCCCTGCGCGTACAGTTCCGAGATGGCCATGCCAACGTGAACGTCGACGCAATCGAACCAAGCCCACCCACATCCGATTCATGAGCAGCAAGAAGAAGAGCGACGAACCGAGTTACGCCGAATTGAGCGGCGAGCTGGAGACCATCCTCGACGAGATCGAGTCCGGCGAGATTGATCTCGACGAACTCAGCGACAAGGTCGAGCGGGCCGCGACGCTACTGAGCCAGTGCCGCAAGAAACTCGCTGCCACCGAGACCAAAGTGAAGAAGGTCACCACGGAACTGCAATCCGCGATGGAAGAGCAAGAGAGCGGAGACGACTAATGGAGTGGGACAAGCTGATCACTCTGTTTCTCGTGCTGATCTTCAGCCTGACGCTGCATGAAGCTGCGCACGGGTTGTTCGCATGGCTTGGCGGCGACCGCACAGCCAAGGACAAGGGACTGGTCACGCTGAATCCGATTCCGCACATGCGACGCGAGCCGGTTGGCATGGTGGCGATTCCGATTGCGATCCTGATCCTCAGCAACGGCACGATGTGCTTCGGTGGTGCGAGCGCCCCGATTGATGCCTACTGGGCGGCGCGGCATCCGAGGAAGGCGGCACTGATGTCTGCGGCAGGACCGCTCGCGAATGTGCTGCTCGTAGCCGTCGCGTTCACGGTCTTGCACTTTCTCGGCAAACCGGACGGCGACGCCGAGAGGGTCCTGTTCGACACCGCGGTGATCATGCTCAAGATCAACTTGCTGCTGGCGATCTTCAACCTACTGCCGCTGCCGCCGTTCGACGGCGCCGGTGTCGTCGGCGGCCTGGTGCCATCGATAGACCGCCTGTTCCGCTCCTACACGAAGATCCCGTTCTACTCGATCATCTCGATGGTGATCGGTTGGCAACTGCTGCCATACACCGTGTGGCCCGCCTACTACAAGATCCGCGAGTTCCTACCAAACGTGTGGAATTAGGACTCATTGCATTTGGCTGCCTGTGGAACTGGCGGCCGGTGCACCTGCTGGCCGGTGCCACTAGCGGCCCGTGACCGCGCGCCGCACGCGCTCACCCGCAGTGCGACACGGACTCATCGATCGTTCGTAGGCGAATAGCGGATCGATCGCATCCTGCTCGCGCATCAGGTAGCCGACTTCGTCGTCGCACAAGCCGAACACGACAAGGTCCGGCTTGCCGAGCTGCCCGCGCATCTGCTCGGCTAGCGCCGGTTCCATCTCGCCGGGAATTGCAACGGCCTCGAACTTCCCGATGCGCAGGTACCCGACCACCGAACGCGCCGCCCCCGAGAACACCTCGCGCTGCAGCGCGGTCGTCGTGCGCCCGATCCGGAACGCGGCGGACGCCATCGGCAAGTAGACATCGGACCGACGCACCTCAATCTCATCGACCGGCAATGGCTTGCTGTCGCGCAATGCCTGCTCGCAGAGATCGCACGTGATGCGGCCGAACTCCACCACGCCGTCCATATCGCGCGGCTGGAAGTCTGGCGAGATCATCGCGCCCAGCGCGCCATTCGCAAACACCGCCTGACCATGACCACGCCGCTTCCATTCGTCACAGAGGGCCCCAACGATATCGGCACTGACCAGAGTATTGCGCCGCGGCAACACCTCGGGGTGACAGGCAAAGTGCAGCAAGCTGCCGAGCGGTCGGCCATCGCCCGTAGCGACGGCATGTAGAACCCGGACGCGACGATCGAAGACCCCGGTTCGGTTGGCGTTCTTGACCAGGTTCGAGGCAGGCAGCATCGATTGGCCATACTGCCAGTTGGCATCGTCCGCGTTGCGCCGAGCTTCGAGCACCGCTTCCCGCGCGGCGGCGCGAATCCGACCGATGTAGGCCCCCGAACGCCCCGATGTCAGGAAGTAGTAGCCCCAGATACCAATCGGATCGGGACCGGCGTGGGTATGGCTCGAGCAAACGAAGACGTCGCCATTGGCAAAGCCACCGAGGCCTGACTTGATGTAGTCGACGTCGTCGCGCATCAATCCGAGGCTGTCGATGCCGAGGATGGCAAAGCGGCGGGCACCAGTTTCGATCACCAGCGCACGAACCTTCAGAGGCGAACCGATCGCGGTGCTCGTCCGAGCAATCGAAAAGCCGCCCATGTAGTCGCCGATCTCCGGCGTGATGTCGCGCTCCGCACTGCCAACGCGCATCACCGAAGCGGTCGCAATCGCCGAATAGCTCATCACCGAGGATGGCGCTGAGCGTTGGAACACTCCCGCGCAGCCCGCCAAGGCAGTGCTCGCAACCAGCAACGCCAAGGCCCCGAATTGCCGGGTTGCCAATGACCGGGTTGCCAGCGACCTGGATGCACGCGACCGGGATGCACGCGACGGGGATTCACGCGAAGGGGATGCAAACGACCGGGACGATCCGCCCCAGAACGACGAAGCCCGTCGACACTGCCGACCAAGATTCACGAGACACTTGGTCGGGGGCGGCGGGTTTGTCACGTTCAACTGGTTTCGAGGAGTCCTAGGGCTTTACCGAGGGTCGCGCGCGCATCCGACTGCCGCCAATTCGACTGCCTTCGGTTCGACGCACGACGCAGGCTGCGAAGGTAATGGATCAAGACTTCTCGGTCAGTCAGATCTCGAAGATGTTCGCGCACGCGATCAAAGCCGGTAGCCCGCAGGTAGCGAGCGCAGTCCGCCTTCGGAATCACGCGACCACCATGGAACGGATCGAGCAACAACGGGCGCGGTCCGTGGATGCGCACCAGAAAGTGGTCGGGCAAGGCCACACCAGCGGCAGACAAGCCGGCCCAACGCGCAACCAGCAAGTAGATCAACGACAGGGCGATCGGTGCCCCGACCCCATGCAACAGCGCCCGATCCACCAGCACGTGATCGAGATCCAGATCATCCGCATCGCAACCATTGAGACCGAACCGCTGGTGCAAGCGCTCCGCCATCAACTTGGCACACATAGGCAGACTGCGGCCTTCGAACTCACGGCGCAGTCCGTTGGCTTCACGGCGCAACTGTGCGGCTAGCTTGCGCGATTCAGGAACGAACGTGCGCACCATCTGCGCTGCCATCATCGCTCCATCGAGCAGTTCCGGCGCCGAGTCGCGCCCCACTTGGCCAAGGCGCAGGCGGCTGAACCGCCGCAACAACTCGCGAACTTCGATCTCGCGTAGCAGCGCACGACAACGCGTGCGCGTCCCCATGTGTTCGGCCTCCGCACCTTCGCGAAGCATTGGTACAGCACGATCGCCCAGCACCAACAACTGACGACGAGCAGACGCCTGCAATGAGCCAGGGTCATCTCCGAGCACGGCAATCATCGCCCGGATCTGGGCGAAAGAAGGTTCAGGGGGCTGCGGCTTTGGTTCAGTCATGCGTGGCCGGGAGTCGCGAGCATACACATCGAATGGGCCGCGTCACTCGCGCTGTCGCGATGGAATCCGAGGATCCTGAGCGTGCTTCACGCACGTGCCCCGGTAGCTTGATGCACGGTATAGCGGACCTCGTACGGGAACTTCCCGTCGCAAGGTCACTGCCGCGAATGCCTGTCGACAATTGCGACACGAAGATTCCCCTATGGACGACTCTGCATTGAATTCGTCACTCTCAATGTCACCGGAAGAGTTTCGGCGACTCGGTCATCTAGTCGTCGACTGGCTCGCCGACTACCGAACCAACGCAGCTTCCAAGCCCGTCGCCTGTAACGCCAGCCCCGGCGACCTGCTGGCGCAGCTACCGAAGTCGCCGCCAGAACAGCCGGAAGGCTTCGAAGCGGTCCTGAAGGAGCTCGACGACCTTATCGTTCCGAATCTTGCGCACTGGCAACACCCAAACTTCTTCGCGTATTTCCCGTCGAACGGCGACCTGTCCGCAGTGCTCGGAGACTTCTTGAGCACGGGTCTCGGCGTACTCGGCTTGACCTGGCAGTCAGCGCCCGCGTTGACCGAGCTCGAAGATCGCGTCACGGATTGGCTGCGCCAAATGTCCGGCCTGGCGGACACCTGGCAGGGCGTGATCCAAGACACTGCCTCGTCGTGCGCGATGATTGCATTGGTCGCGGCGCGCGAACGCACAACCCAGCACGGCGCGGTGACGACCGGCATGCAACACGGACAGGCACCACTGGTCGTCTACGCCAGCTCGGAAGCACACAGCTCGGTGCAGAAGGCCGCCATGCTCGCGGGCTTCGGTTGCGACCACGTACGCAAGATTGCCGTTGACGGCGATCGCGCCTTCGACGTGGCCGCGTTGCGGGAAGCAATCGCCACCGATCTCAACAATGGTCTGCGCCCGTGCGCCATCGTTGCGACGACCGGCACGACCACGACCACGGCGTTCGATCCCATCAACGAACTCGCCGATGTCGCGGAGCTTCACGGCCTGTGGCTACACGTGGATGGCGCCATGGCCGGAACTGCCATGATCTTGCCCGAGTGCCAACCGTTGTGGCACGGCATCGACCGGGCCGATTCGCTGGTCGTCAACCCGCACAAGTGGCTGGGCGCCTCGTTCGATTGTTCGGTCTTCTATGTGCGCGACGATCAACACTTGGTTCGCGTCATGCGAACAGACCCGAGCTACTTGCGCACCGCGTTTGACGACCAGGTCAAGACCTACCGCGATTGGGGTGTGGCACTCGGTCGCCGCTTCCGCGCACTGAAACTGTGGAGCCTGATCCGCACCCACGGCACCGAACGCCTGCGCACTCGCATTCGCCGGGACCTGGCAAACGCCCGTTGGCTCGCCGAACAAGTCGAGGCAAGTCCGCAGTGGCGACTGCTCGCGCCAATGCAGCTACAGACGTTGTGCATCCGCCACGAACCGGATGGCGTCACCGGGGATGCTCTCGACAAGCACACCTTGCAGTGGCTGCAACGTGTGCACGACACCGGCCGCGCATGGCTGACGCCGGCGCAACTGGATGCACGCTGGATGGTGCGCGTTTCAATCGGCTCGCTGACCACCGAACGCGAGCACGTTGTCGCACTGTGGCAGCTGCTGCAAGAATCGGCGACTGCCTGAGGTTTGCAACTGCAGGCCAAACGAGAGCAAGCCGTCGAAGCCAAGCTCTCGAGCTCAGGCCTGCTGGGCCACGGACTCCTTCGACCGGCTTGCCTTGCGGCGCGTCTTCGACGCGCTATCAGCGGCAACGACCTCGATCGGCAGCGATACACGGAAGGTCGAACCTACCCCGATCTCGCTGCGCACGCTGATTACGCCGCCACTCGATTCGATCGTCGTGCGCGCCAAGGTCAGCCCAAGCCCGGTGCCGTGGGCCTTGTTGACCAACTGGTCGCGACCCACTTGTGAAAACGGCTCAAAGACCTTCGGGATATCGGCAGCGGCGATGCCAACCCCGTGATCGGTTACGTCGATGAAGACGCGCTCGCCAGATTTGACCACGCGCACATCAATCGGGGTGCCCGCATCGCTGAACTTGCCAGCGTTGTCGAACAGGCGGCACCAGGTCTCCGTCAATCGGCTGGCGTCACTCAGCACAGTCGGCAGGTTGTCTCCGAACTTGCAAACGATGCGTTGCCGCAGCTCCGGCTGCATGCCAGCAATCGCATTCTCGACACTCGCACGAACATCGACCGGGCCCCTCATTCCAGTAGTGACCTGACCTAGTTCCAACACGTCGTCGAGCAACCGCGCCAGGCGTTGCGCTCCGTGCAAAGCAATGCCAGAGAACTCCTCTCGGGCATCTGCGTCACTGTCTTCCAGTTGTGTCAGGATCTCCGTCGCGCCAAGGATCTCCGCCATCGGCGTGCGGAACTCGTGGCTGACGTTGGTCACGAACTCGGCTTTCGCTTGCACCGCGGCAAGCGCCGCATCGCGCGACGCGACCAATTCCTTCTCGGTACGCTCACGCCCCTCAATGTTCTCCTGCAGGCGTTGTGCCATGTCGTTGAACGCGTTGCCGAGGTCGCCGAACTCATCGCGACTCTCGATCCAGACGCGCACATCGAGCTCGCCGCGCCCCAGCCGCTGGGTCGCATCGCGAAGCGTCACGATCGGGTCGAGCGTGCGCCGCATCTGCACGAGACTACCGAGCACAACGCACAGCATCGTGCCGATCGCCGTCAGCCAGAATTGCCGGACGAACTCGCGATCAACGGCGAACGCATCAGCCTGCGAGCGCGATTGGATCAGCGTCAAGTCGAGGCCGTATTGTGGTCGCAAGAATGCCAACCAAAACCGCGCAAGGTGGGGCTCGCCATCGATGGTCCACTTGATCGGTCCTGAAGACTCATCGGCAGTCACCCCCGCGGCAAAAACTTGTGCAGCGGGCAAGCTCTGGCAGGTGTGATACAGGACACGGCCATTCGGGTCACAACAAGCGAACTCACAGTTGGTGCCACGCAGTTCTTGCGGGTCCCAGAACCAATCCCGGTTGACCATGGCAACGATTCTTGTCGTCTCCATGTCTTCGGCCTGTATGTCGAAGGACATGAACAACTGCGCCGGGTCCCCGTGGACCTGCAGGAGCTTCTTGCCCGCGGCCAAGTGAGCACGTTCGGCCTCGGTCTCCGTGAGCTCCGGCAGCTCGAGGGTTCCACACAGCGCTTCGACTCGATCGCCTTCGACCAACCAGATGCCGGCGCAGTGTTCCGACACTTGCCCCTTGAGCGCTTCGCCACCAGACCACGACCCCTCCGCGCGCCAACTCTGCACCAGGTCGCTCGCCAACGTCAGATCGTTGGCAACCTGATCGAGGCGCGCGGCGATCCCCATGCCTGAGTTCTTCGCGGCCGCATGCAGACTCTTGTTGGTATCGTTGCGCATCTGGTTGCTGACCTGCGTCACCGACAAGGTGGCGTAGATGATCAGCGGCAAGAGCGCACAAACGGCAAACAACAGCACGAACCGCCGCCCCAACCGCGAGGTCAACGCCCCGCTGACGCGGGCACGGGGCGCGGGCGCGCTTGGTGACAACTTAGACGCCTCCGGCCTGCTCAACGAGTTCTGGCTCCGCGGCCGGCTCCTCAACCGATTCCACGATCGGCTCAGCGGCCTCAGGTTCATCGATGTGATGGAACATGCGAACCGTGCGCTCCAACTCGTCGCACGCTTGGATCACCGCAGCAAACTCTTCCGAGGGCTCATGATTCGTGGCTGCACAATCCGTCAGCTTGCGCCGGAGATCCACTTGGGCACGGCGGATGGCATCAATGCGTTCCCCGACACCGACCACGGCTTTGTTGAGACCGCCAACTTCCGCCTTGAGGAAGTCGCCGCGGCGCGTTCGCAAAGGCGGCGGCAACTTGCCATTGGCGAGCAACTTCAAGTTGCGCTTGAAGCGTACCATCGGGCCAGCGACGCGATGCGAGAAGCGCACGGCGCCGAGCACGACAATCACCATGCACAGGGTTGCAAGCAGCCAAAAGCGCTTGTGCAGGTAGAGCATGACGATGGCTTGCTCTTCGTAGCCGCCATCCATGTCGACGACGCCGAGATCCCACAGCAATGGCGAGAAAATGCCGACACTGACCGCCAGCAGCACCAGGCCGCCATAGGTAATGCCGTGCAGGATCAAACTGCCCTGCAGCTTCCAGTCGACGATGTAGCGCCAGCGCATGATTCGTATCTTCATGATCAGTAGTTCGATGCGAGGCCGAAGTAGCCGCCATTGTTGGCGCGGATCACGTCATCCATCCCAACCGACTCACCGAGCGACGGCGCGGTTTGATGATCTGGACCGAGACTGAACAAGTCGTAGTCCGTGTTGAGCGGGAACATGAAACGGTCGCGACGACGAGTGGGCTCCGGCTCCACCCCGGTAAACAGCGAGAAGCTGCCGTCGGTAATCAGCGTCTGGTTGATCGCAGCGCGCTCCGTGATGCTGATGACGCGTCCGAGCGCGGTCTCCAATGCCGAGTAGTCCAGAGATGCCACGTCGACGTTGGGCACTGGCACCGGCGGTATAGGGGCCTGCGGCCCACCCGGCCCACCGTCGCCTCCGCCACCAGAACCACCTAGTGGCCCAAACGCCGACGGGTCGACAACGCCGGCGGCGATAGCCCAGTCGAGACCATCACCCGTGCCGTCCGCATAGTTGAGGTAGCAATAAGGAACGCCCCAAGGATCGTTCTTGCCGCCGAAGCCAACCTGGTGCAGCGACAACGGCAGCTTGCCGTCGTTGGTCGCCGCATAGGAATCGATTGCGTGCGAGATCGTCACCAACTCATGCTTGGCCTTGCCGACCCTGGCGGTGCGTAGGGCCCCGACATACTGCGGCACTCCGATGGACGCGATGATCGCGAGAATCGCCACCACAATCATCAGCTCCAACAGCGTGAAGCCACCGGTAGACCGGTCATCAGGAATCCCCAATCGCATAGCTCCAGATATCGGAGTTGCGGCACTTCGCGCCTGAGCCACTCTGGGCTATCGGGAAAACCCGCAGTGCCCATCTGGGCATCGGCCTGCGGCCTTGCTGCGAACAGACCGCCGACAGGACGGCGCTTATGGCGACATAGCCGCCGGCGGCGATGCGCCGCATTCCCGCTGGATAAACGGGCCTCGATAGAACGGGCTTTCTACACCTTCGCGTTGCGAAGGGGAAAGTGGTGCCCAGGAGAGGACTTGAACCTCCAATCCCCGGAGGGAACTAGCACCTCAAGCTAGCGCGTCTGCCAATTCCGCCACCTGGGCGTTCCAGCGAGGGCGAGAGACCGTAGCGGACCGGCTCAGCTTTTCAACCCGCAGATTACAACCTGTGGGGATCCCTAAGATTTGCACATCCTCGGGCCGGCCTCTAGCGCACGTCCGTCATGATCCGGGCCTGGTAGCGAATGTAGTTGTTCTGCAGCTCAACCTGGACGGCCGCCACATTGAACAACTCGGTAAGACCGCGCAGTTGCTGCATGCTGGCCCGATCCTCGGCCGTGAAGTTGGTGCGCTCCTTGGTCCACTTCTCGCGCATGTAGGCGACCACTCGCTTGTCGAACTCACTGCCCGGCTCCTTCAGGTTGGGCGGCATGCTCGACATGCTCGGATAGCGTGGGTAGTGCTTTTTGCGAACAAAGTCCTCGGCCGACGGTCGCATCTGCATCATCCACTCCGGGTTCGGCATCGCGGTGTTTGAGTCGGCGAAGTTCATGTAGTCGTCCAGGACCGGCTGCAGGTTCTTGCCGTGCACCCACACCAGACCACTCAACGTATTGGAGAGCTCGCGCTCGAGTGCGGTGTATTCGGTCGTGTCGCGGATCGAACGCGCCCCGGTCGTCGTGCTGTAGCGCGTCCGCACGATGTCGCGAATCAGCGGCCCCGAGTTGGACACGACAAAGAACTCGCGGAACACCAGCATCGCAATTTCGCCGGTCGCCGGGATCTGCGGGTTGGTGAACTCGGTGACCGGCTCCGGCAGCGTGATGTTGCCGAACGGCACGCGCAGGTGGTAGACCTTCTGGAAGCCGAAACTCTTGTGATAGCTGCTGAGCATCGTCACCAGCGACTCGACCAACGTCGTGCGCCCTGGCTTCAACCAGAACACCCACGCGACCTGCGGCATCGGTGACTTCGCCGTAACCGGAACGGCCAGGTTGCCGTCCTTGTCGAGACTCATGTCCGGCACATTGCGACGGAACACGAAGCCGGTGCGAGGTTGGAAGGCGAGCCGTAGCCGTTCGACCAGGTCGCGCACATCCTGCACCTGCTCGCCAGCAAAGGTCGCATTGCGCAGCGCGTCGTTGATCAGGCTCTTCTCGTCCTTCTCCAGCGCATCAAACATCGCATGCAAGAACTCGCCGGCGGGCATGCGCAGCGCGGCCGCGGCGCACGCAGACTCGGGCACCATGTCCAAGAACGGGTTGAGCCACTGGTCGCGACGCTGCTGTTCTGCCGTGTAGAAGCTACTTTGGAAGCCCGTGTGCTGGCGGCTGTTGAGGCCAATCTGGCCGGTGGCCCCGAGCACGCCGTCGTGAAACATCAGGCCACCCGTGACCTGCATCCAGCCCTTCAGATTCAGGAAGCTGGCGAGCACGCGCTCGTTCATGCTGTCCCGGTTCTGTGGGTTGGGCCAGCTCGAAGCGAAGCGTTGGAAGCCGTCGAACTTGTTTGGCTCGACGACGAACTCAAGCGCGTTGATGTCGTCGATACCGTTGTCCACCGTCCATTGCTGGACGCGCGCAACGGTGCCATCGGTGTAAGCCGGCTGGCGACCGATCGGCTCTTCGTCACGGTTGCCATCGATCAGCAGCTGCGCCTTGTCCAGCAAGCCGGTGTGGTTCGAGATCATCAACGCGTCCTTGTGGCGCTTGATGTAAATCGGAGCCTGGCCGCTAGGCGTGATGATCAGCAGGTCCCCTTCCGACACCAAGGCCATGCCTTGCTCTTCGAGTTTCCCGCGCACGAAGCCAAACCCAGCGAGGCCGTGCAGCATCTTGACGCGCCAATTGACGCGCGTGTAGACGCACCAGTGTGGCGTCGCCAACGGCCGCGACGGCGACACCGAGTAGTCGTGGTTCATGCCGGCGATGATCAGCTCGTCGCCGATCACATCGCGCATGATGTCGAGGAAGCCACCGGAGTCGGTCGCTACCTGCGAGAACGTGCTGCGCGCATTCTGGATCGCCTCGACGCCGCCGCCCTGGTTGAACGAGCGACCGATATCACCGTTCTTGACGGCATCGAAGCCGGACGCCTCGGTCAGCGCCGGCCAGAAGCGAGGTTCGGGGAACGGATTGAAGTCCTCGCTCAGCCCCTGCTTGCGCACGAAGAAGTTGACGCCACGTGGGACGATATCGCGCAGCTCGGGCAGCGAGCTCTCGAACGGATTGAAGATGAACGCCGCAACGAACATCAACAGGAACACCACCAGCCCCAACAGGGATAGCAGCAGAGTTCGCCAGATACGGCGCTTAGGTTTAGGCTTCGACTTGGCCATCGGGCGGAGCAGCGTAGCGAACGAACGGGCTCGACGGCACGCTCGTTCTTCGGGTTGGCGCCAGTCTCCCCACCGCGGGGGGCGCCGTCCGGGCCTCCGACGCAAGGATTGCGGGTGACCTTCCCGCCAGTTTCCGGTCACCCGGTAGCCCCCCATGCCATCGCAGTCGCACGCCGGCGGCACAGCCTTCACGGGACACGTTTGCCAAGCCCCGGTCGGGTCGCTCTACTCGCGGCATATGACCGGCCTCGCACCCAACGCCCGATCCCACCTCATCGAGGCGTCGGCCACCCTTGCCATCAGTGCTACCGCGGCCCGACTCAAGGCCGCCGGGCAGGATGTTGTATCGCTCGGTGCCGGCGAGCCTGACTTCCCGACCCCGGCCCCGATCGCCCAGGCGGGTATCGAAGCCATCCAACAAGGCAATTACCGCTACACGGCGGCCGCTGGCACGCCGGCCCTGCGGCAGGCTGGCGCCGAATGGCTGAAGTCGGCCTTCGGACTAGAGTACGACCACAGCGAAGTCATGGTCAGTCCCGGCGCCAAAGCCGCGCTGCACATGGCCCTGCAATCGATCGTCGAACCCGGCGACGCCGTGCTGCTGCTCGCCCCCTACTGGGTCTCCTACCCGGCGATGGTCACGCTAGCGGGCGGCACGCCCGTCATCATCGAAGCCGACCCGAGCCGCGGCTTCGTGCACGACCCCGCGACGATCGAAGCAGCCGCCAAAAAGCACAACGCCAAAGGCATCATCGCGAACTTCCCCAACAACCCGTCGGGGGCGGTGCCGAGCCGCGCCGACGTCACGGCGCTCGTCGAGCTGTGCCAACGCAGCGACATGTGGATCATCTCCGATGAGATCTACTCGACGCTGCTCTACGATGATGCCGTACATGTCTCGCCGGCTTCGATCGCCGGCGGCCGCGAACGCACCGTCGTCGTCGCAGGGTTTACCAAGAGCCACACGCTGACCGGCTGGCGCACAAGCTTCATGGCCGCACCGAAGGACATCATCAGCACGGCAGCGCGCCTGCAAAGCCAGGTGCTCGGCAACCCGTGCACCATCAGCCAGGCTGCGATGCTCAAGGCGTGCCAGCTGCCGCTGCCGGAAGAGCACAACCGACGCATGGCGGCGTTCACCGAACGGCGCAACTTCTTGGTGAAAGAGCTCAACCAGATCGACGGTGTCTCGTTGACGACACCACGCGGTTCGTTCTACGCATTGATCGACATTCGCCCGATTTGCAAAGCACGCGGCATCACCGACACAGATGCCTGCACGCAATTGCTCGACAAGCACCACCTGGCGCTTATCCCAGGCAGTGCGTTCGGCATCGCTGGGTTCGTGCGCGCAAGCTACGCGGCGGACATGGAAACCCTCAACAAGGCCGTAGAACGCATCACTGCGTGGGCGAGCAACTCGTGAGCAACGACGAACAGAATCTTCGCATCGTGATGGCCGGCAACCTCTCCGAGTTGCGGGCCGCCGACCACGAATGGGATGTCTACGCGCAGCTGCGCTCGATCAAAGAACTGCAGACCAAGAACGGTAAGCCCTACCTCGTGGTCGAACTCGCCGACCTGCACGGAGTTGTCGAGGGCAAGATCTGGGACAACGCGCCGCAGGCGATGGCGGCCGCCAAGGAGACCGCAGCCGGCGCAATCGTCAAACTGCGCGGCAAAGTCAAGATGTGGAACGAGCAGGCGCAGATCGTCATCGAACGGCTGAAGGCGCTCGAACCTGGCGAACAACCCGAAGGCTTTGACTTGGACCAACTGGTCGACCCGGCGCTGCAGAGCGTCGAAGACCTGATCTGCGGCACCTTGGTGTTCGACATCGAAACCGTGCCGGCAGTCGAGATGGGCGATCTGCCAGAAACGGTGGCAGGCGCACTATCCGACAACGTCGCCAAGAAGGACATGGACTTGGGCGCGGTGATGGGCATGTCACCGTTCTTTGGCAAAGTCGTGTCGCTGGCGATCGGCGACGGCGAAGCCGAACCGGGCAGCGATGCCGCCCAGGTCACCGTGCTCGCAGTGCCACCCGAAGGCTTCGAAATCGATGCGTGCCCACCGTGGCTGCGGTTGATGAGCGAAGCCGACTTGCTGCGCGCATTCTGGGCACTCGCGTCGAAAGCCGAATGCGTCGTGTCCTACAACGGCCGCGGCTTCGACGTGCCGTTCCTGGTGGCGCGCAGCATGATCCACGGCATCCCGGCACGCGTCGACCTGGTCTCCAGCAAGTGGTCGCTTCGCCCCCACCTCGACCTGTTCGAACTGGTCACGCAACGTGGCCGCGGCCCGAGCAAGCTCGATGTGGTCTGCTGGGCCCTCGGCATCGAGAGCCCGAAGGGAGTCATGGATGGCTCGATGGTTGCGCCGGCGTACGCAGCTGGCGAGATCGTCAAGATCGCCGAATACAACGCCCACGATGTGCGCGCGACCAGCGCGGTCTATCACAAGTGCCGCGACATGATCCTGCGCTACCGCGCGGACTGGGCACCGAACCGCAGGTAGCTGCGAGCCAAGATTCCTGCCTGGACGCGTGACAAAACCGCCCTGCTGCGCCTACCGATAGCATGCGCCGCGTCCTCACTGTTGTTTTCGCCCTTGCCATCGCCAGTCCCAGCCTTTTCGCACAGCAATGCGAAACCAACTGGCAATCCCAAACCGGTGAACAGTCGGTACTTGGGGAGGTCACGAGCCTCGCGCGCTGGGACCCGGACGGCAGCGGTCCACAGCCAGAACAGCTCGTCGTCGGTGGCCAGTTTTCTGCGGCCGGCAGCCTGGCAATCGGCAACTTGGCCCTGTTCGATCCCGTCACCCAGGTTTGGTCGGCGATTGGCGGCGGCACCGACGGCGAAGTTCTCGCGATCGAAGTCCAGCCTAATGGCGGGCTCGTCATCGCTGGCACGTTCACCCAGGTGAACGGCGTCACTGCCGCGGGTATCGCCGCCTGGAACGGCACAACTTGGAGTGGCTTGCCCGGCGCAGTAGGCACCGTGATGGCATTGGGTCACGACTCCTCGGGAGAGCTCGTTGCCGGCGGCTTGTTCTCGTCGATCGGCGGCGTCGCCGCGCTAAACGTGGCGCGGTGGGACGGCACCAACTGGAATGCCATGGGCGCAGGCCTCGCCGCTGCAACCTCGATCACTGCTAGCCCGGGCGTGCATGACTTGGCCGTCTTGGCCAACGGCACCCTGGTCGCCGCCGGCGTGCTTGCCGCTCGCGTCGCGACCTGGGACGGCACCAACTGGACGGCGCTGCCATCGCCACCGGGATTCGTTCTGCAACTGACCGAACTCGCGCCCGAACCCAATGGCTCGCTGGTCTGTGGCGGCATGATCCTCAGTTCTTCGTCCGTGGTTCGTTGGGACGGCACTTCATGGTCGACGCTAGGCAACCTCGACTCGGAGGTGACCGATGTGGAGCTGATGCCCAACGGCGACGTCATTGCCTGTGGCAACGCCAACACGTCGGGCGTCTTTAGATGGAATGGAAGTGCGTGGAGCACGATTGGCAGCTTCAGCATCTTCACCGGGCGAGCCCAAGCGCTGCAGCCGTTTGCCGCGACCATGCCAGGTCAGTTCTTCGTCGGCGGCAACAACACCAGCATGGGCTCCGCCATCGGCAGCAGCCTGTTCTTCTATGACGGCAGCACCTGGGTTGGCGATGTCGCCGGCGCCAACGGCTTTATCCAGGACCTCGTGGCGTTCCCCAATGGCGAGACCTACGCCATCGGCAGCTTCACCCAGATCAACGGCATCAACACCCCGCGAATCGCCCGCTGGGGAACCTCCTGGCAAGCAGTTGGCAACGGACTGCCAGCCACCGTCGGCACGATTGCAAAGCTCGCCAACGGGGATCTCGTCGCATCGACACAGCAGGGCGTGCACCGCTTTGACGGCTCGACCTGGCAACTGATGCCTGGCAGCCCCTCGCAAAGCGACCCCACCATGCTGCTTCGACCCAACGGCGACCTGCTGTTCGGAGGGCAGAACTCGCTCTGGGTGTTCGATGGCAGCACCTGGTCGCAGATCCCAGGCATCAACCGGGTCCTGGACATGGAGAACCTGCCCAACGGCAACGTGGTGCTGACCGGCGTTTCCCTGTTCTCGTTCCCGATCTCCAACGGCCGCATCGCCGAGTGGGATCTTGGCACCACCTGGACCGCACTGGACCCATCCTTCGTCTTGCTGAACCCTCACGATGTCGTGGTCATGCCGAGTGGCAACATCGCGGTAGTTGACGTCAGCCAAGATGGTGTGAGGGTTCTCAATGGCGCAACCTGGGCGCCACTCGGGGCACTCAACGGCCGCGTCAACTCTCTGCGGATGAACGCCGCGAACGAGTTGTTTGCGGGCGGGGTTTTCACCGCCGACGGCAGCAACCCGTGCCCGTTCGTCGCACACTGGACTGGCACGTCGTGGCGTGCGATCGCCGGCGGCAGCCCATCGAACACGACGATCATCGCGCCGGCAGCAAACGGCGACCTGCTGGCGACCGTGACCATCGGCAGTCCCTTCAGCCAAACCATCGTCTCGCATCGCACCTCTTGCCCGGCATCGGCGGTCAGCTACTCGCCAGCGTGTGCCGGCGCAACAACCACCAGTGAGCTGACAGCGACCCGCCTGCCGCTGCTCGGCGGGGACTATGAAGCGCGCGCAACCGGTCTCTCGAACAACGTCCTCGTGTTCGACCTGTTTGGTCTGCAAGCCGTCAACCTGCCACTGCCGAATCTGCTGCAACTCGGCCTGCCGGGTTGCGTGCTCGCGGTCGCCCCCATCGACGTCCGCATGGCATCGGCGCAATCGACGTTGACCAGTTCGTTTGCCATTCCATCGCAGCAAAACTTGGCCGGATTCGACATGCGGCACCAGATGCTGCTGCTCGATGTCGGGCAGCAGAACAACCTGCTGGCCGCGTCGACGACCAACGCAATCCTGGTCACGCTTGGCAGCCCGCACTAGAGGTGTGACCGGAGAGCGGCGGCGGCGCTACCATGCTGGCCCCGATCGAACTCCCTGATCGCCCCTCCGAAGCCATGCTCAGAATCCCTTCCCAGCTTCGCTTGTTCGCGACAGTCCTGCTCCTAGCAATCCTGCTCGCCGCCGCTGCCTCCGCACAGGTGCACCCGGCCTCCGTGTTTGGCGACCACATGGTGCTGCAGCGCGACAAACCGATCGCAGTCTGGGGAACCGCCGCAGCCAAGGAAGAGGTGCGCGTCACGCTCGATATGAAGTCGGTGACGACGACCGCAAACGAGCAGGGACGCTGGCTTGTGCATCTTGAGGCACACGCAGCGGGCGGCCCCTTCACGCTGCGCTGTGCCGGCTCCAATGAAGTCGTCTTGCACGACGTGCTCGTTGGCGAGGTTTGGATCTGTTCCGGGCAGTCGAACATGAACTGGTCGATGGAGCGCTCCGACGACACCTTGGATGTGCTGCCAGAAGCAACCGACCGACAGCTGCGCATTCTTCGCCTGCCGAACAAGGCGCATGCCAAGCCACAACTTGCAACGACTGCGGCGTGGCAGTTGGCGACCGCGAGCACCCTGTCGAGCTTCAGTGCGGTTGGCTACGGGTTCGGTCGCCACCTGCGCGAGCATCACGACGTGCCGGTCGGGCTGGTGCAAACTGCGTGGGGCGGGACGCGCGCGGAAGCCTGGATGCGTGAAGACGCGCTGCGCCAGCACGAGGTGACTCGGCCGATCCTGGCCCGCTGGCAAGCAACCGCCAAGCGCTACCCAAAAGCCAAGCAACGGTTTGATCAAGCCCTGAAGCAGTGGCAGGTCGAAGCCAAAGCCGCCAAGGCAGAAGGCAAGAAGGCTCCACGTCGGCCGCGTGCGCCAGCAGGGCCCAACGATCGTCACGCTCCCGGACGACTGTTCCACGGCATGGTGCAACCGCTGCTGCCGATGTCGATCCGCGGTGTCATCTGGTACCAAGGCGAAGCCAATGCCGGCCGCGCCTACCAGTATCGAACGCTGTTTCCGGCGATGATCCGCGACTGGCGCGACGCGTTCGGTCAAGGACACTTCCCGTTCTTGTTCGTGCAGCTGGCCAGCTTTGAATCCCGGGGCAGCCACCCGCACACGTGGCCCGAACTGCGCGAGGCACAGACGATGGCGTTGTCAGAACCCAACACGGGCATGGCGTGCACGATCGACCTCGGCGCAAAGAACAACATCCACCCACCGCACAAGCTGGAGGTCGGCAGGCGGCTGGCACTGCTGGCGCGCGCGGGCACCTATGGCGAAGCGATCGTGCCGTCGGGCCCGATGTATTCGCACTACACGATCGAGGGGTCGCAGGTTCGCTTGTTCTTTGATCACGTCGGGGCGGGTCTGGTTGCCAAGGGCGGCGAGCTGCTTGGCTTTGAAGTCGCGACGGAAGACGGCGCGTTCCAAAAGGCGACCGCTCGCATCGATGGCAACCAGGTTCTCGTGCAGCACGCGGACATCGCGGCGCCCCGATACGTGCGCTATGCCTGGAGCAACTGGCCGAGCTACAGCTTGTTCAACCAAGACAGCCTGCCGGCTTCGTCGTTTCGAACCGACTCGCGCAAGGGTGTGACGGCAGAAGCGCGCTGAGACCGGATGTAGCAACCGCCCCCCCCTAGATGCGGACGCCTGGCTACTTGACGACGAGCTCTCCCAAGTCCCATGCGGCGACCTGGAATGCCTTGGAAACCAAGTCGCCCGCACGGACCCGAACCATGCATTGCCAGGGGCGCCAACTCTGGACCGGCGCAGCAAGCAAGCCGTCTCGATTGCTGCGGGTGCGCAACAGCATCGGCTCGGCGACGAGCCAGGCAATCGATTCCTTCGCATGCCCCTGCACGCCCTGCAGCACCCCGTTGAAGGCGGAGATCGACTTCGGGGCGCGCTCAAACCGCGCGCCGCGCACTGGCTTGCCTTGCGCATCGACCACGCGGCAAGTCATGTTCCTCGCCGGTTCCAGAGTGATGGTTCGGTCTTCTTCGCCAATGTCCGTGGTCACAAACTCGAGAGCTTGGCACGTACCGTCGGTGGTGTAGATCGCCCACTGGCCTGCATCGAGAAGCAGCTCGGCGCGGCCTTGCAGGTCACTGACGGTGATCGCGGTAAAGCTATCCGCAGAGCCCGCGTCGACATCCCCGTTCACCAGGTCTCGCACGGCAATTGCCGCACCAGGCACGACATCTCCGTCCGGCCCCACGACACGAATCCGCGAGCGAACCAGCTTGTCGAGATCGACATCGAGGCTCTGCGGCTCCCCCGCGTGCTTCGCGAGCACGACCAGCCGCGGGGCAGATCCATTCGATTCCCCTTCGTTGGCCCGCTCGGGCAACAAGTGCATCACGACTCGATGCTCGAACATACGCGATGGCAGATCGAGCCGCAGGGCGTCCTGCTTGCTCGCAACCGGCACCGCCATGGCTCTCGCGAACCGCTTCGAACCTTCTTGCGCCCAAAACTTGGCGCGTAGGCTCACGTAGGCGCGTTCGTTCGACTGCAGCCCTCGGAGTTTGCCGACGATGGCTTGCGACGGTCGCAACGGCACCTGGTGATCGCTCGACAACACGACTCGATCGCACACCATGAATGGAGCATGGCCGGGCGACGTCAGGCGAAACCAATCGGTGCTGCAGTCGCGATAGATTGGCACCTCGACCATGCCGTCGTCGACCGCGCGGCAGTAGATCGGGCGCCACAGTTGCGACGAGACCGTGCCAACCACCGCGTTGCTCGGCCGCTTCAGACCGAGCAGCAGCGCCGCAGCCGAGACATCCTGCGTCGCAACGTTCGTCGCGAGCAACACCTCAACGCTCGTTACCTGTGGCGCCCGAAACCGCACCGTGGGCGCACGCTCTTCGGGTTCGATCGCAACGACCTGCAACAGCGACCCCTGTGCATCGAGCAGACCAAGCCACGTCCGACACCGAGGTGCAGGCGGCAACACAACGGCATCATCGACAACCGTCAGCACTTCCGCGAGACCAACATCGGGGAACGCAAGATGCACCACCGAGCTGCCACCCTCGGGACAACAACGCTGGATGCCTTCGACAGCGACGGTGCGCTTCGGCACGCGGTGCATGACGATCAACTCGCACAGTGCTCCCGACGCAAGGAAGTCCACCGGCTCCGAGACGTAGCTGGCATCTTCTCCATGGGCCGACGTGGCCCAAGCAGAGTAGGGCCGGCCAACGATCGTGCGCGCGATGCAACGGCCACGGGCGTCCGTGGTTGCCCGCACGACATCGGCAGTACCGGGCAACTGCAACACCGCCGCGGAAGCCAGCGTGACCCGCGCATTCTCGACTGGCCGGT
>TARA_R110002072_G_C7978872_1_pt1 | contig 72286 bp, 45 predicted proteins | sample TARA_R110002072 | Tara Oceans TARA_R110002072 (sample SAMEA4397118) | marine metagenome | biome: Polar Biome; feature: [SRF] surface water layer (ENVO:00010504); material: water (ENVO:00002006), including particulate matter (ENVO:01000060) such as... | depth 5 m | reverse complement strand
GCCGCCTGATTCAGTCTCAGGCCACGACATTTGACAATAGCTCAAGGCTCTGCCCATTTGACCTTAGGTGGAATCAACTCGGTTGGCGTCGCAAGGTTTTCTCGATGTGCAAGAAGGTCCTCAGATGAGTTAATCGTAAGCAGTTTCGTAAAAGATGCATTCGATTTGTGAGTTATGCTCAGTACCTGATCCAGATGTCGATGTCGAAATTCGGGTACGTGCTTCTTAAACGTTGCCAGCACCTTGGCATGGCGGTTCAGTACATCCTCTCGATTTTCGTCGGGGCACCGATTCAGGCCTGCTTCACTGACGGCATAGCCGTTAGTCCAGAAGCCATTCTCTGTCGGATTCCGAAAAAACAGACTGTCACTGCCACCATTGTCTCGTTGACGTTTCTTTACGGGAACTTTTCGTGACGGGCAGAAAACCCCATCCGACCAGCTGAATAGATCAGGCATGTCACTTGCATTTTCCCTAAGTGTGTCGGCAATCTCTGGTGAGAACCAGTCGTCATCGTCGACGGGCAAGATGATGACATTGTCCAGACGCTCAAGAAGTGCAGCCTGATGACGGTTGCGAATGACAAGATCCACATTGTGAATCTGACTGCGATTCAGTTCTGCAATGTTCTTAATTTCCTGTCGGTACTCGAACCAGGACATCGAAAATGCCTGATTCCAGAACTTAATTTTTGTAAGTAGCTCACGTTTTCTAGCAGGATTGATCCTGATAACCGATCGGTTGAACTTCTCCTGTTCCAAGTACGAATCCTCAGAAAGACTTCCCCAGCCTACATCAGATCGGAGAAACACCGCAATTATTGGATCCACCATTCCATCTCCGTTGTTGTGCAATGTTGACGTTTTGAGAAGAGCAGCCTGTCTAGTGTCCGGTAGGTTTTCCTTGAATTCCACTTTCTCACCCATGTAGAGCCAGTTTATGACTCAGACCTTGGGGGACTGAGTCAATTTCGACGAAATTGCTTGTCAAATCGGACCCCGATTTCTACATAACTGACTGAGGTGAACTCATATTGAGTTAGGGAACTCCGATCGACGATAATGTAAGATTTTGAGTTTTTCATGCGTCAAGTGGCCAACACGCTGAATTCCAAAAGTCCACGCAATTCCGAAATACGGTCTGAGGTACAGATCGCTTTACGAGCGAAGAAACACCATGATATTTCTACGGAACCATCGCAGCGTGGAAGCATTTCTCAGCCTCTGTCCTGTTTCCCGGCAGAGGCGATAACCTAAACGGATGAATAAATCCTCAACATAGTCTGGATCTCGTTCATTGACATGTCCACAGCCGCCCTGGCCTTTCTGTGCCCAGCTCACGACAATTCCGATTCGATTGTGCTGATGTAAATTATTGATCAGCGTATCCTCGTGCTCCAGTGGAATATGTTCTGCGACTTCCAGGCACAGAACCCAGTCGGCAGGCTCAACGGTTACAGGCCTGGCAATGTCGAGCACCTCGCACTGGTTGTCTGTGAGTTTCCGTGTATTAGGGTTGCCGTCGTAGCCTCGGCACTGTGACAGCTCGTTCAGAATTTCGACGTAGCGACCCGCTCCACAACCGAAATCAATGACGGACTTGCCCACAAGCAAGTCAGACAATGCCTCGGCAAGCGGGCCATCGAAGTGATACTTGTCCGGATCTTCAAATTTCCAGATTCCCGCCGTGCATGGCGGTGCGTTTCTCTGGTGCCCAAAGCACCGTTCCAGTGTTTCCGAGGTCCACGAGGCGTGTCTGGCAGGCGGCGTAATGCCCTCTTTCTCCAGAAATGTCAGAACTGGACGAAGCGAGGAGTTCCTGGACATGACTTCCCGAACGCGTTCCACAACCGGAAGTTCAAGCGAACTGCGATGCAAGTTTCTGTAGCGTGTCTGAAGCTGATCGTCAGTCAGCCTGAACTGATTTCCGAGTCCAGCCTGCACGTCGTGCGAACTCTGTCTCTGCCCGATAGCTGCGTGACGTTTTTGGAGCGACTCAACACTCCCTGAGTAGTGCATGTGAAACAGGCGCAGATCGCTGCGACGGACCGGTGAAGTAGCGCGAGCGCGGTGGCTACCAATCGAGAAACTGATCTCACGAATTTCAGGGCGAAAGACCACTGATTTACAGTAAGCGTCGGAGAAGCTGGCTTTCCATTGAGCCAGCGGCTGCAGTGACATCGATTCAGGGCCGACAAGGTTGAATCCAACACACTTCAATACGTCCGCATCACTTTGCTCCTCAAGGTATTGCAACAGGTGTGGGTGATAAACCAGCTCGTCAACGTCACAAACGATAACCCAGTCGGCCGTGGACCATTTCCAGCAGTTGTTCTTGAGTCGCTGAAGGATGCGTTCCGAATACTCTCCACCGCTGTCGTAGGACATTAACACGGCATTGGGGCAGGCTTCGATCAGCTGCCGGGAGCCGTCATCAGAAAAGTTGTCCCAAACGAAAATGCGCGAAGCAAAGCTCGCGTAGTGCTGCAGGAAAAGTGGCAGCAGTCTCGCCTCGTTCCAACAGATCGCATGGACGTCAATCTTCATTAAGCATGCCCTTCTGTATCGACCTGCTCCGGTGATCATATCTGTCAAGCGAATTACTCTACGCAGGTGCTGTCGTGTTTTCTAGCCCTAATTACTGTGAAGTCTGAGTTTTGAGTACGGAGCAGCTGTCCAGGCATCTTGAGACACTTCGTCAACGCAATGTCATTGAGACGGGCTGATATGAGACCTGACAATCTTGAAATTTGAATATGCGCGAGAGTTGCTGGCGAATTCACTCTGTGTCAATCCAGGGCACATCCACAAACTGATCTACAGAGTCGATCAGATACCCCAAAGCGCACAGTCTTGGGCCAAGTGTCTCTTTGAAGCGTCCGGGCTGCACACCCTGCAGGCGGTCCAGGGACTCAAAATCAGGCTTCCATCGGGCGAAGTACCGTTGGTTGCTTTGGGTATCGATTTCCAGGCGGGGTTGATGCTTATTGACGCCCAGAAAGGTATGAATTCTTGCCAGCAGATGTTGGGGGTTGGCCACGAGATCTTCGTAACGGCAAATGATCAGTTTTCTGATCCTGCTCTTGTCGGCTAACAGTCCCTCATAGCAACGAAGCGTATGCTCAATAAGAGAGAAGGCGGAGGATGGGCACCATTTAAGAGTCGCATACGCAACTGCAACAGGGTGACGAAGGATGACGACAAACGATGAATTCGGAAACAAATGCTGAAAAAAACGCATACGAATAATAGTGGGTGGCGACTTCTCGATTAAGTAGTGCATCCTCAGGTCCCAATGGCTGCTCCAGTCTGAAAAGAGCTTCATGGCATTATCGCGCGTAGCCAACGGGTGGCTCTCATTCATAAAGGATGCCGGATCAAATGCAAATCTGCCGGGGCCACCAAACCGCTTGGCAGCGGGGAAGACGGATTGGAGGTGCTGTCCTTCGTCCATTGGCTTGCCGGTGTTGGAGAAGCCGCTGATTTCTGGGTGGGCGCGCAATGCCGTGTGCAGCAGGGACGTGCCGCTACGGTGAGTACCGGCCACGAATACAAAGTGATTGTCTGGAACTTCGAGCATGTCGCATCTCCTGGGATGCACGGGCCTGCGGCAGTCTTTCCTTAATCTGGGCGATTGTGCTTCAGCTTAAAGACCACTTCGGAAAGTGGGCAGGCCTGACATCCTGAATGCCGATCGATGCAGTTTCAAGATCAGGAAGTTGCCGTTTCGCGCAGATCGCTCGAGACGCTACGTCGCCTTGAAATCAGACGCCAGAAGTACACTGGACGTGTAGAGCAGGACGGATTGGCTGCTCGCAAGTTAGCCTCCAGTTGTTGCAGAGCTGATCGTTCATCGATCTTGTAAATGGTCACATGTCACGTCATTATCATATCACATCCGCTCTGATCTCATGTGCACAAGTTACGGAGCCACTGCCTTGTTTGAGTATTCCGAAACGCTAATGCAGCATGTGCAGGAGCCACTCAATCGCCGCGTCCTGGCAGCGGCAAACGCTGTCGGAACCTCCGGTACTCCCGGGCGCGGCAGATTCTGCGTGGTGTATCTGCGGATTGACGAGCCTCGAGGAGTTGTCGATGAGGCGACTTTTCAGGCGGACGGTTGCGGTCCGACAATCGCTTCTGCATCACTGTTGACGGAAATGATTACAGGGCTCGCGGTCACTGATTGCTGGCAGATGACCGCAGATGATCTTGAAGCAGCACTCGGCGGTCTTCCCGGGCATAGAAAGCACTGTGCAGTCATGGCTATTACGGCTCTGTACAATGCACTTCAGGGGTGGTCGCCATCGGACTTTCCATCGCGGGAGGGCGTAAACTGATGCGTCGCCCGACAGTTGCGTTTGGGCCTGTTCGCGACGGGTTCGGTTCCTGGGAATGGGTTGGAGTCGAACTGGCGGAGGCGCTGTCGCCATACTTCGACGTAACGATGTTTCGTGACGACCCGCCAAAAACACAAGCTGCTGTGTTCGTTAAGTTTCCGCCACCCACCGACTGGCTGCCACGTCTTGAGTCGACCCGCATCATTTACTGTCCCGTCGATTTTTTCGGGAGTGCGAAAGAGATCGACCAATACAGCTCTTATCTCGCCTGTTGCAGTGCGATTATCATTCACAGCCATCGACTTCGGAAGTACTTCAGACCGTATGCGCCGGTAGAATATCTCGACCATCACATCCGGTTTGCGACACCGAACCGCCGCCGCTCAGTCACTGACGGCCCGCTCTTGTATGTAGGCGTCACGTCGAACCTGCCCCCCGTCGTTGAGTGGATCAATCGGTTTTCGCTTCCTCGCGATCTTATTCTTCTAACTAATCATACGGAAGCTGGCGATGAAGCTTCCGTGAAACGCTTTGGGATCAGTCAAGGTAAACGGGTTCAAGTGCTCCGTTGGAGTCCGTCACTGCAGATTCAGCTTCAGGGCGAGTGCAGCGCGGCAATCGATATTCGAGGCTCTGACTTTCGCGCTCGACACAAGCCGCCCACAAAGGCGATGGACTTCCTGGCGTCTGGCATTCCTGTCGCACTAAGCGCGTCGTCGAGCACGGCTGACCATCTTCGCTTCATGGGGTTTGAGCCTGCCATCCTGCCTGGGTCTGATGCCGTGAGCGATAGCGCATTGATACGGGGGTTTGATCGGCTGTTCTCGGCTGAGTACGCCTCTGAGGCCGGGCGTTTCGGGGCGGCGATTGCCGAGCTTAACTCTCTGCCACGCATTGCGTTGCGTATGAGACGTTTAATTGACGGCGTTCTCGGTGGGGACACCGACCGGTTGCTGTAACTCTGGAACAGGAATGAGCTGTCGATCGCCTCCATCTGGAAAATGTGGCATTAGCCGAATTTTGTATGGACACTGAGCGCATGATCGTTACTCTCCTTCGAGGCCATTGTGAAACGATATACACATGACGAATTGTGGCTCACTTCTGCACATGAGTATGCGACATCCAGAATCAGCACGTGATTTTGTGGGCACAGTCATTCTGTGAACCGATGTCGCTTTGTTGATCTCTGTGATTATCACGAGCAAGTATCACGTCGATTGATCTGAATGTCATGACGGCTGCCAACGGCAAAAACTGTCCAGTGCAGCCTTGAATTACATGTACTAGCAGCTGGACGTCATATGAACCCTGACCAGTCTCCGCCTGAGCCTTCCGAATACCGTCGCCACGTTAAGTCATCGAACGAGGAGCGAAGGTCGCACGAGGAAACAGAAGAACGCCGCCAAACGCCAGCGGGGCGTTATGAGAAAAAAACGGTCACAGAAGAGACTGTAGAGTCGAGCACAAAGCGGACGGAGACATACGAAACCGGCCCATTGGATGCGGGAGGCCAGACGTCGATTCCAGAGGAAGGCCCCGGCCCGGGAAATGGATCCGGGGCAGAGAACCATTCGAAGCCAGAGACGCGTCCTGAATCGGAAGACGGTTCGGGCAACTTCACGGGACACGAGTCTGCACGCGAAGAGAGACGTCATGCAAGGCTCATCGCGGACAGTTCACTGCCTTCTGACTGGGTGGATCACGCTCCCGAGCAGATTCGCGTGTCGATTTCTGGCGTCCAGCCTTCCCCAGACGAAGAGGCGCCAGATTTCGATGGCGATTATATCCTCGACCTGATCGATCGTCGCACGGTCGAATGCCGCTGGGAATATACCTTCCGGTCGCGGTGCGGACTGTACCGAGTCTGTGTTGTTGGTCGTGGTGACGGAGCTGGTGGCGTACTGCTGCGAACTCGTCTGGAGGGGTCAGTGCCGGGCCCCGAGTGGACGTGTGGCATGCTTGGCGAATTCGTCGGGGCTAACGTGCAGGTCTTTGACCGCAACGTGGCCGGGAATCCGTGCGCCAGCTGCCGCTGGCCGGAGCAAGTCTACATTTCACCGCTCTACAGCGTGCCTTTCAGTGACTTGGAGCGGCGAAGCGAGTTCGAGGCCAGTCGCAGTGCTGGATTTCCATTGATGGGCATAGCATCAATGGCCGACAGCGCCCCGCCTCCGCCCGCACCTGTGACCTACTATTCGTCAGGCGGCGGTGGAACTGGCTGCACACCAGGATCGAGCATCAATTCAGACGGTACGTGCAAGCCATATGAGGGTGGCGACCTTTGCTGCTGCAAGAAAAATGAGTGTGGCTGCACAGATGAAGAGGGGCCGCTGTGCCCTGGCGATACACCCGGAACGCTCGGTTATAAGGGGTGTCGCTGTGCCTGTGATGAGCATGTTGTCGACCCCGATGGCGTGCCAATGGATGATGGGTGCAGTTGCACGTATTCGTGTCCGACAGGGGATGAATACAGCGAAGGGACCTGCCCCGAAGAAGAAGAAGAGGAGGAGGGAGGCGGCGACGGAGGAGGTTGCTGCTCAGGTAAGTCAACATGCGACTGCGCGAAGCCAACACTCGCCAGCTTCAGTACTGCAGGCCCGGCTAAGGTCAACATCGACAGCGGCAATATCATGCTGTCAGTCAAAACGGTAGAAGGGGACCCCCTCTCTCCGTCAGTCGGCCTGAGCTATAACTCATTGTCTACAGCATCTTCGGCGGCTGGCTTTGGCTGGAGTGGTCAATGGTCCCAGGAAGTCTTCGAGCTCGACGATTCAACTGTGGATGTCCTCAAGGGGCCTGGCCAGGTTCTACGTTATACGGATCGTGATCCAGCCACGGGGCTGTATCAGCCTCCAGCTGGCGTTCAGAATGGGCTGACTCGCAATTCGGACGGCACATGGACGGAAACTCAGAAAAACGGTTACGAACTGCGGTACGACTCCGACGGTTTGTTGCACCAGTTCGTTAGCCCAAACAGTATTCGATGGACGCTAACCCACGATCTCGATGGTAACGTCCGGACGATCGAATCTCCCGAAGGTGGGAGTGGCTTAAGTGAGGCTGCGTCCCCCGCCAGCCATCTGACGACTTTCAGCTATGATGCTGGTGGTATGCTGCGGCGAGCGACAGACACCGCCTCCCGGATTACGACTTTCGTTGTTGACGACAGTGGCGACCTTGTTCGGACTGTATGCCCGGAACTGTGTGTCGCCGAGTACCGATACGACACGCTTCACCGGATGACTGCTGCTGTTAACGCTGAAAACGAACGTACGAGCTACGTTTACGATTCATCCGATCGACTCAAAGCCTTCGTGCTGCCGGATGGCGCACGAACGACTTACAGTTACGGCAACGGTTCGCGATCGGTGGTAGACCCTGGCGGCAACGAATCCAAGGTTGTTCTGAACGGCGAAGGCAATGTGCTGTCAGTGTTAAATCCTCTTGGAGAACGTACTACAACACTCTGGGATCGCAATCAGAAGCGGGCAACGATTGACGCACTCGGAAACAGGACGAGTTACCTCTACCACGAGTCAGCCAATGGATCGCGACCACTGCGTGTCACCATTGACGCTCTGGGCAGCCGCTCTACCTACGTTTACGACAGCCAGGATCGCGTGGCCGCGAAAATCGACAAGCGAGGCTATCGGACAACACTTGTGTGGGATGGTAATGGCAATCGAATTGGCACGATCAACGCCGAAGGCAATCGATCGTCCTACGTCTACGATTCCAGTGGCGAACTGACGGCGTACGTCGATGAACTCGGAAACAGGACCTCTTACGTCTACGACGCATCCGGGGCCACCATTGCCTCCGTTGATCCCGCTGGAAACCGCACAACATACGTAAAGAACTCTGCCGGACAGACAACAGCGACAATCAACCCCGTCGGCCAGCGAACCACCTACGTCAAAGATTTGATGAATCGTCTGACTGCAACAGTCAATGCGCTGGGCGAGCGAACCAGCTATCTCTACGACCTCATGGGACGAAGAGAAGCGACTGTCACGCCAATGGGAAGCCGCACGTCACTCCTCTACAACTCACGAAACCAATTGAAAGCTCAGATCGCATCCGACGGTACACGTACATCGTACGTCTACGATTTACGAGGGCACCGTATCGCCACTGAAAACGCTGCTGGCGCGCGAACAACGAATATCATTGACCCTGCCGGCCGGGTTCAAGCGACAATCGATGCTGAAGGGGATCGAACAACATTCACGTATGCGGCAAATGGCCAGCGCATCCGCGTCGAAAATCCGCTGGGAGCCATTTCAACCACGATCTATAGCGTTGATCGTCGCCCCGTAGCGAAAATCGATGCGTTAGGAAACCGGTCCACCGTTGTCTATGACGCTGGTGGCATTCCAGTTGTCTCGATCGATGCACTGGGAGATCGCACCACAACCGTGTACGGAAGCAGCCGTGCGCCCGTTGCGAAAGTTAATGCGATCGGTGCCAGGAGTTCCACGTTGTACGACGCTGCTCAGCGGCCAATTGCATATGTGAATCCGCTGCAGGATCGAACGACAACTGTATATAGTGTGAATGGAAAATCCATCGCAACGGTAAATCCATTAGGCGAACGCACCTCGTCTGTATTCGACCAGGTCGGCCGCAAAATAGCCACCGTCAACGCGCTCGGTAGTCGGACGACAACTGTCTATGACGACGCTGGACGGCAAGCAGCGACAATCAACGCAGATGAAGACCGAGTTACGACTGTCTATGACAACAATGGCAGGCGAGTCGCTTCAGTTAATTCGCTTAGCGAACGCAGCACTGTAGTTTACGGTGCCGGAGGGCGACGTATCGCGACGGTTAATCCTCTTGGGGACCGAGCCAGCACTGTCTACGATCCTGCGGGACGTCCAGTCGCTTCTATAAATGCCAATGGAGAACGGTCTACAAGCGTGTACGACTCTATGGGGCGGGTAACTGCTTCAGTTAATCCATTAGGGGATCGGTGGACTCAGACGTATGATGCAGCCGGGCAGTCCATTGCGACCATTGATCCTCTTGGGGACAGAGCTACGAGAATCTACGACCTGCAGGGCAACGGTGTGGCTGTAGTAAGCCCTCTCGGTTTCCGAACAACTTCGGTCTACGACCGCCTCAATCGAACCATTGCTGGAGTCAACCCATCCGGAAGTCGGATGACAACCGTTTTTGACTCTGTCGGAAACGTGATCGCAACCGTGCAGCCAACAGGCAGCAGGACAACGTCTATATTCGATCTTTCAGGTCGACTAGTCAGCAACATGAATCCCCTCGGCGATCGGTTCACAACCGTCTATGACGTCGCCAGTAGGGCGATCGCCTCGATTGATCCAGCCGGAAGCCGATCGACGACAGTCTTTGACGCCGCAGGTCAGAGAGTTGCGGATGTCGATCCCGCCCTGAATCGTACATCAACAATCTACGATAATGTCGGTCGGGTAATTGCTGGTGTCGATGCACTTGCTCAGAGAACCTCTTTCGCCCACGACGCCACGGGGCGCCAGGTCCGTGTTGTGAATTCACAAGAAGCCACGACGACGACAGTCTACGATGCCGCGGGCCAGTCAATCGTATCGATTGATGCACAGAGGAATCGCACGACCACCTCCTATGATTCAGTTGGACGTGTGACTTCCAACGAGAACGCATTAGGTGATCGGAGCACTTTAACGTACGACGCTGCAGGCAATACTGTCGGACGGACGAATCCTGCAGGGGACCGAATGACTTTTGTGTTCGATAGTTCCGGGAAGCAGATCGCTACAGTCGACCCGTCGGGACATCGCACTACGACTATTTATGATGCTGCAGGACAAATGATAGCGGATGTCAATCCCCTTGGGATTCGAACAACGTCTGTCTACGACGCCGATGGTCTTGTCATTTCCACAATTAACGGGCGTGGCAACCGGTCAACGACAGTCTTTGATGTTGACAGCAGGCCGGTCGCCGAAGTCAATGCATTAGGGAATCGTACTACTACAGTCTATAATGCGGCAGGCCAGCAGCGTGCATTGATAGACGCAAATTCGGGGCGGAACACGTTCACCTACAATTCCGATGGCGTGCAGACCGAATTGATCGATCCGCTCGGGCGTCGAACAACAAGCATCTACAATGCTTTGGGGCAGCTGACGACACGGCTCGCCGCGAGCGGATCTCGAACGACCTACACATACGATCCCGTTTATTCAAATACTGGGCGGCACTATCCAGATGGCACGCGGGTTACTTTCGCATACGACTCAATCGGGAATCGAACTTTGATGCACGATCCCACCGGACGGTACACCACGTCCTGGGACAGTCTTTCCAGAGAGAGACGAGTCTCGTATCCGCAAGGGTTTGTAGTTACGACGACATACGACGCGGCAAGCCAGATCAATTCTGATTTCGATTCGACCGGCCGCAGAACAACATACCAGTACGATTCACGAGGCTTAAACACTGTTGTGAATGATAGCGACCAAGGGCGAACATCAATTGCATTTGATGCCACCGGTCGCGAAGTGCTTCAGTTGTTAGCCAATGGCGCCAGAGCATCTCTGGCTTACGATGCAGCGGGTCAGGCGAGCAGTGTGTTTAATCTCAAAAGCACCGGCGATCTAATATCGAGCTTTCAGTACAAATACGACGATGCCGGTAACCGAATCGCCGTTTCAGAGTCCGGTGGAGATCGAGTGACATGGACATACGACGACACGTCTCAACTGATCAATGAACACCGCTCTGGACTTACCGCTTATAACACAACGTTCGTTTACGATCCGCTCGGAAACCGCCTGCTGAAGAACGAAACTGGAGCCCGAACAACATCCTCTTACGATGTCGCCAATCAGCTGGAGCGAAGCGAAGATGCCTCTGGTGTCACGACCTACACCTTCGATCGTAATGGAAACCAGCATGAGTCCACTGACCCTTCCGGGGCTCGCACAACCTACCAGTGGGACTATGAGAATCAGTTGATTCAGATTCGAAATCCCGACGCGTCGCGTGTGACAATGTCGTACAACGCCGATTTCAGACGCGTCCAGAAAATTGAATAGAGATTGATGCATGGTTTCCACGACTGACTACATCTGGCATCGGGACGCAGTTCGTGTTGAATTTGACGACATTGGAATTGTCAAAGCATCCTACACGCGACAGCCTGACGGATTTAGTCGTATCATAAGTCAGGATCGAGGCGGCCAAAAACGTTTTCACAGTTTTGACGCTCTTGGCTCAACGTCAGAATTGACTGATACTTCCTCATCGGCGACTGACACATTCCGTTACTCCGCATTCGGGAATGAGGTTGAACGAACTGGTGAGACAGTAACTCCACACACATGGATTGGGAGGGCAGGTTATCAGAAGGATGGCTTGGATCGATTCTATGTACGTCGAAGATATTTTTATGTTGACCAATCTTCATGGTTATCTGTTGATCCTTTGCAAGCTGCGAGTCGACCACTTAGCCCTTACGCATATTCGCGTAATTCGCCCGTTGACCGTATTGACCCTTCTGGGCTAGCGTGTTTCACTGCGGGACAAGAACTGGCAGACAGCGCCCTGCCGCCGGAGCCATTCACGCATACTGTCTGCTACAATTCTGCAGACATTGCAGCGTGCGACTCTGGAATCCGACTTGGGACATTGGTTGCGCGTAGTACATCTCCCTGTGCCGCGCAATTACTATATAACTTTTTGAGGCAGCCACCGATTGACCCATTCTGCCCAACACAGTGCTTGGTCCAGTTGGATCGCTCGTGTTTCATTCGTTCGTTCAAGATCGACGATGCGTTAGATAAGCAACTGAAGTGTTGTGGAGAAGGCAGTCTTGAGCCGATTGTTCTTCACTACGGCGGTCCCGGAAAGGACCCTTTCAAGAACCCTCCCTCGGGCTGTGAATCCATCGATAAGGATGACTTGTCCATTGCGATTGGTGCTGTAGACCAGTCCACTATGACAGTCAAAGGGTCTTGGAAGTGTGAATCATCAAAACCCGGTGAATGTTGTCTCTGCGCTGTAGACTACACAACTAAGCTCGAAATTAAGGACAAATACGACTTTGTCAGCACACTGCCGAAATCTGAAGCGACACGGTACACCCCATTTTTCTGCGCTGCCATTCTGGAGCACGCCGGGATTGGGACTCCATATACAACCAGCTGTGTCGTAAAAAACACGGAAAGGTATTCTTCCCAACTTACAACCGCATCCGTTATCAAGTGTCCAGACAAATGATGATCACCAAAAGACTTCACCCCGATAGTAGGAGCCATCGACCACTAAATGCCTGCGGAATAATTTGGATCGAATCTTTCGGATGCGACAGGAATGGATTGGGGCAGTTCATCTGTGAGACGACGATATTTACGTTAATCGAGGAAGGCTTAATTTTTTCGAGGACCGCGAAACTGAGTATGCTTCAAGCAATGAGAACGCGACATGCTTCTTTTGTGTGGGCAGATTATGACAAGAAGAGCGTGGCGAGGATTCGGAGTGCCTTCGGGGCTTCTATGCATCAGTTTCATGGTGCAGATAGTGTGCTTGTTGATCGTTGCTCGATCTGGTGACTCTTCTGGCTGGCCGGGGTTCATCGTGGCAGCGCATTTCGTATTTCCTTTCATTGCATTTACTTTTGGATGCATCGCAGCAGTTGAAGGCGCATGGGACTATGTCCTGATCGCTGCTGGGCTGTTTTGCGGTGGATGTGCGGTGCAGGTGGTCTGGGTGTGGATGTGGCTGCGCTAATAGAAGGGCCTGCAAGATATGGTGCGGGATGATGCAGGAACAATTCCTGGCTTGGTGCCTTTGGGTTCGTTGAACTAGTCAATTGCGTTGGGTCGGAGTCTCAATCATGTCAGTCACAAACTATATTTGGCATAGAGATTCAGTGAGACAGGAAGCCGACAGTGTCGGTAGTGCCACTGTCCACTTCAATCGTCGACCGCACGACATTGACAATTTGATAAGCGAGCAGCGAGCTAAAAGTATTCGAATACATACTTATGACGGACTTGGATCAACCGCTGAGTTGACTGACGCTACCGAGACGGTCACTGATGTATTCAGGTACTCGGCATTCGGTCGAGAAATAAAGAGGAGTGGCACTACACCAACGCAATACAAATGGGTTGGGCGTTCGGGATACCAGGCGGAGCGTCACGGGGTGTATTGTATTCGGCAGCGACATTACTCTTCTGCGATGGTACGTTGGCTAAGCCCGGATCCTATTTTCAGTAGCAACCTATATCAATACGCTGACAATAATCCCATCATTGCGATTGACCCGAGCGGGCTTCTCGCGGCCTGGCCAATCAGCGTTAATATGGTCGATGAAGGTCAGCGGGACAAAACTGGCAGCTGTCCTCAGTGGCATTCCAAACTCAAAACTAAGGTTACTGTCCCGGCATCGGACGTTAAGAAATTAGGATTAAAGTCACCTTTCAGCCTGTATGTGTTCCAACAGTTTACATTCGTTTGCAGCGCACAGGAATGCAGAGGCTGTGATTGTGAATGCGGTGGCGACGCCAAGAAGTCGACTACGACAGTCTGGGAACTGCTGGGCGGAAAGGCTAAAACGACTAAAGCTAACCCTGACGGTAGCCTCGATTACGCAATGACTGACGGCCACGGTACATTTAAACATGGTCTGCCGGATCCAATATCAATTCCAGAAGCGTGCGAAGATCGCGTGTGCAATGAGTTTTCAGTCAGCGTCCACATGCGGTTCTTTCTGTCTCTCCCAGCAGGGGCTAAAGCCACTTGGTCCAATGCTAATGTTCCGGTTGACAACGGATGCCTGACGACGTTGTCAGGGCACATTTCGGATTCGGAACCAAAGTGGTGGCCCAAAGGAAAGTCGACACCGTGGTCGTGGATTCACTATTCATACTCAATGACGAATCAGTGCTGCAGCGATGCTGAAATGACAATTACTCCGTTGACCGTCAGCAAATCCAAGCCAAAAATCGAATAATGACACTGGGTAAGAACCAAATTCGCCTTGCGGTACAAGGTCTTATTGCTTTTGTACTTATTGCAATACTGCTCATAATTGCTAAGTTTCATCAGGCAGAGACGTATCTTCTTGGTGTGGGGTTTACTTTGTCCTGCCAGGAGTGCAACTTATTCCATCCAGTTGGTTGCCAGCGAACCCTGAGAGTTCAAGAAGGCACTGCAGAACTGAATGTAGATGGGCGGCGATTCGCAGGTGCAGCAGCATATCTGAACGTGGGAACTATGCGACTAGGCAATGAGCATCCGATCTCTATTAGCAACGAACTTTTCACGCACATGCATATCATACCCCTTCACACTTTAGATCTCTCCGGAACGTATTGTGACGATTCTGATTTGCAAACGCTACGTGGCATGCTGTCTCTACGGAATCTTACACTTGGAGCATCGTACCCTTCAGATGACAAGGGGCGAAACCGGATCCGATTTAACGCAAGCCGGATCACGGACAATGGCCTTGCAGCGATAGTCCGTCATAGATCAGTCGAAACATTGAGTCTGCGCGACCTTGAGATCACCGATAAAGGGATCCGGAGTATTGCAGGTATGGCGATTCGCAATTGGAACGTATCTGGCACGCTCGTGACAGATGACACAAGCAGGCTCCTTGCTGACAATAGATATCTGTCCCGAATTGTCTTTAGCGAGGCTGTTCCATCGTTAGTGGTATCCAGCTGTGACCCGCGTAGCTTCAGCAGTACAATGGTTTCCGTTGCCGGCTACGGACGGCTGCAGAAGCGCAGGCCTGGTGTCCATATCGAGTATCCTGTCCTGGCGATGACTGTGGTACCTCCGCTTCCAGTGATTCAAGATGGTGTGATAGCCCGAACGGCATCTGACGATGTGATCGACGAACTATCCCCAAGTGAACGGATCAGCCTTGATTCCGTACTGCGTGATGCGATGTGGAAGAAAGTTACGGGCCAGCTCGCACGATCCCACGACAAGCCTTTCATTGAAATACGAGAAAATATGGATGCGTGGCGAATGTATCGCTATAATGAGAGCCTATTGGTACTTGCTTGGAATAGCTGCTATTGGGCGGCGAGAATCGGTGCAGAGGGAGTGTCCACTGCCGATCACGCATTTGGCGAAATGCATTGACAGCGACTATGCCAAACGGACTGCAACTCATGGTTTCGAACGTGCCTCGTGAGGTTTTGCCGTTTGTCGTGTGTAAGCGCGATCGACGGTATGATTTATTGGCGCATGGCTCTTCAGGGGATGCGTCAATCTGTTATTGGCGAGTCGTTCTGGGAGAGATTGCCTTTGCCTGCTCTACAACTTGTAAACGAGCGTCCGATGCTACAACGATTGGGCTTTGTAACGTGGATGCGGCGAAATTCGGATCACTGCCCGCAAGATGCTCGTTGGCGTTTTCCATGGGTCAGAATTCAGCATTTGGATCGGCGTTTTTTTCACCTGTATGACTGAGGTTGCAGTAATGGCGTCGTCGATGAGTCGTAGTCAGTTTCGTCGTCGATGAGTCGTAGTCAGTTTCGTCGATGATTGATTGCAGTCGAGTGATGTCAGTTTGTTTCGGGGCTTGGTTTCGAATTGACGGCCGGTTTCTGAGGGGCGCCACCGCAAGATCGAGAATTTCCTCTCGGTGTTACTGAATCGCTCTTTAAATGTCAGGTAATACGTGTAAACAAATGCGAGCACGCGCTACGCAATAAGTGATTAGATTAAGAGTGGTTCACCTTGGAATGCCCGCTGGTTTTCTGCATTCACCTCAGTATTGAGATGGCAACGGCACATCACGGAGCAGTGGCACGTTGTGCAGCTATAATGTAAGGGAGGCGAAGGTGGCAACTACAAACTATGTCTGGCATCGCGATTCAGTGCGCAGCGAAATTGACGGCTCAACCGCAGTCACTGCAAGCTTTCTGCGTCGCGCAGACCGGAATGGCAAACTGATCGGCGAATATCGAGATGGCAATTCGTATGTGAATTGTTTTGACGCACTCGGCTCTACGACTGAGCGTATTGACGCAGAAGAGTCGGTTACGGATAAGTTTCGATACACAGCATTTGGCATCCAGACACTGGCCGCTGATTCGGCGATTCACACATGGGTTGGCCGATTTGGGTACCAGAAAGATACTTCCAATCGGTTCTATGTCAGGCGGCGCTACTATGCAGCTGACATGGGAAGGTGGTATTCGCAGGATCCAGTAGGATTTATTGACGGCGCGAATCGATATGGGTATGTCAAGAATGGCCCGTTAACTCGAATTGATCCGAGCGGCCTCTTTGAGGTTGAAGAATTCACAATTCCGCCGCCCCCCCCGAATCCTGTCAGGCCACCGGCGCTGCCAATTCCTCTGGCTGACCCATTGATTCCAGTGCCTCCGTGCGGATGCAAGGTGAAAGATTTCGACTACGGCTTCGTTGGGGCCTGCGGAATTCACGCTCCATTCGGTGGGCAAGACCGATTCGGGCGAGTAATCAGCGGAAAGGTCAGTTTCGAGGCGCCGAACTGTGATTGCTGCGAATTTAGGCAATGGGTAATGAACTATAATCGATATCAGCTTCTGCCAGGCGGCGCAGTGGATCAGATTGTGGGTGCTTTTCCTTATGGGGTGATTCGTGAGGATGTGGATTCGTTGGGGCAACCTTACTACGGCCATCGCGATAACGACTCCAATGAGAACAGCAGCGGGTACGACGCCGATGGGTGCGGGTTTGAGATGTCAGATTATCCTGGAATTCGACTTAGCGCCATCGAGCGGAATGTGAACGCGTTGCCTGGCGGTTTTACTGGACTTCGCATAATTGTGCACACGGTGTTTTGGGGCTTTGTGGTTGATACCTGCAATTTTGATGTTGCGACCGGAGAACCACGAGTCGTTGCTTCGAAATCGATTTCACTTCGCTGTCGAAAGACCTTTACTGCCGCAGATTTCTGACTATGCCGTCGGTATATGACCTTAGATTAATTCTGAATCGTCGTCGGGAACGCTTTCGCATTTTTGTTGGCAGCATCTTTCTGAGGAGCTGCTCCAACTAATAGCGTAACCTGCACGCAAGGGCGAACCGAAATGTTGTGCCAAGCCGAGACAATATGCGTCAGAGTCGAGAGTTGTGAAACCTCGCGCGCTGCGAGGCAGTTAGTCCGAGTTATTACAGTAGCGGTGACGTTGTCAGTTGTTGCTGCGACTGGTCCTTTATTCGCGTCTGGACTTGCCTCCAGAATTGCGTCTTTGCGGGTGACCACAGCGAGCCCAATGCTTGCTCCTCGGCACGCGTGCGATCTGTTGTTTGACAGGACCGGGTTGGTCAATCGTCGTCATATTCATGCTCTGTTGGAGTGCGTTCATTCTGAAGATCAGTTCGTCAGGGCGACTGCCGCCTGTGCCTTGGGGCGCATTCCTGACGTAAAAGATGAGGTTCTGACGCGGTTACGTCAGCTAGGAGTGAGCGACCCGTCTGACTTGGTTCGTTTTTACTCCGTCAATTCCCTTCAAGAGCTTGCGCCAGACGACCCCCTAAGCGTACGGCTTCTTCTGGGTCTTCTTGCTTCTGACAACAGGTGGTTCGTGCAGCAGGCTAAGCTGTTTACGCAGCGGTGTCGGAGCCTAAATGCGAATATATTGCCGGTGCTCAAGGAGTCGTGCCTAAGTCCCCACCCTGACGTTCGTCATGCGACTTCACGAATGCTTCCCTTGCTCCCCAAGTCACAAAGCATGGCGGCTCAGGAGCTTCTGTGTGCTCGCGTGACTGATAGCGATGCGCGAGTCCGCCGGCAGGCATGTCTGTCATTGGGGCAGCTGGCAGGCTGGACGGAAACATCCCATTCAAAGGCGGTTGCTGTTCTTGGAGACGCGAATCCTGAGGTTCAGGCCGCAGCTGCTCTTGCAATTGCCTGTCATGCCGAGGTGAACAGCAGCAGCCTGGAGCCGTTGATCGGCCTTCTGGACAACCGCAACGAAAGCACCGTTCTTGCGGCGTGTTACGCGCTCGCTCGCAGGTATCCAGGTCACGTGTCGAGCGAAAAAGCACTTCAGCAGCACGCTCAAAGTGAGAACGACCTGATTGCCAGGTGGGCAAAGATAGCATGTGATGTGGAATCTGCACAGTACACGGAATACGTTGTTAGCATTGAGGGGGTTGACTGGTATGTATCACGCACACTCCACTCGCTCGTAAGCTGTCAGTGCGATATAAACGGCAACCGATATGTACTACAGGTCGTAGAAATTCCAGTGGCGAACGGTACTCACAAAATGAATATAAAGGACGCGTACTGTTCAGGGCCGGCAGCAGAGACACTGAAGTCGCATCCCGAAAGATCGATTCACCTGACTGAGCACGGACTGGTCTCAGTTTTCGACTTTACATTGTTGGCTGTACCGCAGGACTTCTGTGTCGTGTGGCAGTCGATGGAGAACGTCGAAAGCTCAGTGACATTGAAATTTCGCATCTCTGACTTGCCGCGAAAGCTGCTGCCTCCTTCACGAGGACTGTGGACGGTAGATCAAATGGGAATTGATGCTTACGATGCGGTCGAGTGGTATCTAGATTTCGATCTTCATTGTAAAAACTGCTGGTGATGGCAATGCTGAATTTACACTGCTCGTGGCACATCCTGTGCGACTGTAGAATAATTCCCCTCATCAGGGGCCGCCATATTTGTTATAATTTATCAGGCCACGACTTCTGACGGTAGCTCACAGTTATTCAACTGGCCAGTGAGTGTTTTTTTTTAGTTAAACTGAAAGTCGAATCGACGTAGTTTGCATTCCGGAAAGGCGCATCATTGTTGCGGCAACGCGTCACGATGTGGCGACCAATCAAGTAGTGCGTTCAACTATGCGGCAGCACTATATGGCGAAACCTCTTCTGTTGTGGAATTAGGGAGAATCAACCGTGAAAGTTGTCGATTACATCTGGCATCGAGATTCTGTCAGAACCAGGACTGATTCAGCCGCGAATAGTTCGACCTGCTACGTTCGACGACCAAGCCCTGAGGGGGGGCTAATCAGTGAAAAGCGTTCTAATACGATATCGTTTCATCATTATGATGTGATTGGGTCAACTTCCGCAGAAACTGATGACACCCAGATGGTAACAGCAACCAGCAGGTATTCGGCATATGGGAGCTTGATTTCTCGGACTGGGAGTTCAGATACTGACTACGAATGGATTGGAAGGTCGGGATATCAAAGCGACTCTTCTGCGAAACTGTACTCAGTTCGTCGACGGGTTTTCTCGTCATTAACTGCTCGGTGGACTAGCCGAGATCCAGCCGATTTCGAAATGCCTTTTGAGGCCTACGCCTATACTCATAATAGTCCTCTGAATCGAATTGACCCAAGCGGACTGATTGATATTGGCCAGTCATTCGAGGAGCCATTTCCACCGCAGGTCACAGTTCCGGGCCCTTGTCCGAGTCGCATTCCCAGGAAGTTCGGACATGCAAAAACAACATTCAAGCTCACCGATGCCGAACGAAATGCACTGCAGGCTGCTGGTGCTCCACGCACCAGCCAGGGGTTTATCCAGCGTGTAGCAATCTCCATTACACTGCAGCAAGGCACGTCGAAATCGCTGACTCCTGCCATATGCCAAACAACTCCGGTCAAGGACTGCCCTGAATGCGAGGATTGCACTATCTCCTATCAATACAATTTTCTGGAGACATTTGAGAATGACAGTACTGACAACCATCCAAATATTGTTATTGGAGCGGCCGGAGTAATACTTCGAAGCCACTTTCCGACTGTTGAGCAGAATCATTGCTGTGCGTCACTCTATGTCGCGACGGTAACAAAAACTATCGTGGCAGCCAGAGTGTCAGGTGGAAGTGCAAAGTTTGAAGGAGGTTCGGCGAGCATGTTCTGCGAAGGTAAAAGTATGACGATTTCTTTGGGTAAAAATGATGGCGGCCCAACCGTCCCAACTACAAAAATGTCGCGACGGGCGCGATCCCTGGCGTTCCCGCCGTCCCCCCCAATAGATGGGCTGAATTTTTACCAGGCAACTCGCACTTTGCGTGCTGACCATCCTAAGTGTGGACCAGCAATCGTGACATCAAGTTTCTCAGGTTATGGAAAAGTTGAGTAGTTGAGCCGCTGGTGTTGACGTAATTGGACCACTGCTGTCCGGGAGATTGTGTAATGTGCCGAAGATTGGGGGCTGTGTTCATGATTTTGTGTGCAGCATTCGTCTTATTCTGCGTGTCTTTTTTCGCTCAGTCATTGTTGGCGGGTGCTGAGTCGCGTGATGGAGCGACAGAAAACGCAATGCATGAGAAGGGGCGAAGTGACACGAATTTTCAATCGCCCGTGCTGCTGCATGGTCCTGGACTTTCCGATTTAGCGATCAGCAGTGACAGCACGAAGATTGTTACGGTCGCTGGCGACATTCGCATCTGGGACTCACTCAGCGGCTCGCTGGAATTGCGATGGAGTGCGTTGCGTCCGACCCTTTACGCAGAATGGCTTAACGGCAATTCGACAATCGTGTCTACCGATGATCCGCAGAATGTTGACTGTCAGGGAAGTTTCTACGGTGTTCCGCTTATTGTTCCGCGAATTCGATTGTGGGATATTTCGACACAAACTGAGTTCGCAAGTCATGTCGTTCCAATTCCGTCGAACGCAACAAATCTAAGTATCGTTCGTCCAGTCGTTAACGCTGCTCGACAAAAAATCTGCTATTTTCATGAGTGCTACGACAATCGCACGTCACACAAAAACGGGATGGTTCCCTTTAAGTCGACGTTCGTTAGCAGATTGACAATTCTGAATGGAAGCGATCTTGGTGTAATGTCCTCGATCGAGCTGAATGATTCATTTGACGAGCTGGTCAGTCTGAATCATACATGCAAATTGCTACTCTCTTCGGACTCGTCACTGGTGCTTGTAGATCTGGATAGAATTTCTGACACTTATGAAGGTCAGTCAGTCTCTTTGCCTGCGGGGCATTATATTTACCAATGCTCCAATACGTTTCGAACTGCCGAGACGGACGGGAAAACGTATCTCGTAAGAGTTGAGTTTCGACACAACGAGACCCACAAGCCTCTCTATAGATTATTGGATGTCCAAACCGGGGAATACATTCATGAGACGCACCATTGGCAAGCCAATCTCTCGGTACGTGATCGTTGGTTGACTGGCTTCTATGATGATGATGTGTCACCCTGGATCGATAGTCGAAACGGTAGTGCAGGCAAAAGGATAAATTGGAAGAGCGCAGTAGATGGGGACAGCGATTTGATACTCAGACGGCGTTGGGCCGCCGCCTCGCCACCGATCCTGAAAAGTACTGACAGAGTTACTGTTGTCGCATCAAGTGCTTCGACTTCGATCCAGGTCCTTAGTACGGCTACTGGTGATAGGATTGTATCAGCACATGGGACGATTTCCTGTATCTCCGAATTGCAGCACGGGATGATTGCTTATGCTCTTGATCAAATTGAGGTCTGGCTTGCATCTGTTGAACCAAACAGACGATCTAGAACCCGGCTCCACACTTTCGGGAAGCCAGTTACAGCTATCGGAATGTGTCCAAACAGCAGGTACTTAATCATTGGATTTGAGGATGGAACGCTGCAGCGTCTGCGAAGTGATGGGGCCATCGAAACGATAGGGAAGCCTCATGGGTCAGCAATTGCTCATGTCGGCATCGACGCAGCAGGGCTTCGCGGAGCTTGGATTGATCGGTCAGGAAATGCGAGCGAATGGATGATTGGAAAGAGTAAAGCCAACGCATTTCACGTAGTTAGTCCGTCATTCATCGATAAAAATATTCAGACGAATGAAGTCAAAGTGCATCAGAGAATTCTCGTTGAGAATCTGGGGAAGATCTCGCGAAACGGTCGCATTGTACTTAGATTTATGGTCGACTCAATGTTTCACGAAGATTATCAGCCACAATTTTCCCCTGGTGCGCTGCTGCGATCCGGTTCGCCGGATTCGTGTGCCACGCTTTCTCGACATAATCAAGTTGAATGGCTGAATTCCTTCGGAGCTTTTCTCGTCGAAGGCGTCCGAGAAGGGGAGAACTTGCGTTCAAGCCCTCCAGTGGGGACGGTTGGCGGTAGCGTATGCGATTCTGGGATATCTGAAGACGGTGCTCGCCATGCAATTGCATTTGCGTCTGGCGCTGTTGCGATTGTAGACACCGTCAATGCAACATATTTACAGAGAATCGAAACTCGACCGTCTGAGGTAAAGTATGTTCGTTTCGTCGATGGCGGCAAGATGTTTGTAACCGTCGACCGGGACGGCATCTGCACTTTATGGGATATAGAAAGTAGCCGCAGTGTGTCGCAGCTTGACAGTCGATTCTTAAACGTTGCGGCCATCGCGGCTGAACGTGTTGGTGACGTGGTGTCGATTGTTATGGCATCGTCCGATGGACTAATGAGCTGCTTTGCTCTTCCCGTTCCGTGACATGGCTAAGTGTTTGCTTGTCGCCCAGTGCCAGTGAGGTAGTCCCAACGATGTAACGCAGGTGTAGCTGACGAGAAATCCTCGTCAGATCGATGGTGTCCCATCGAATGGAGAAACTGGCCGATGAGACGTCATTGGCTCTATTGGTCTGTGCAGTTGTGAGTTGCCGGTACAAGTGTTCTGGGCAGCTGGTGCTGCATCATTTTGATGAGGTAGTGAGGTATCGTGCAAGGTGACGCAACGACGCACTACGAGGCAGCCTGCCGGGCTGCATGTGCGGCTGACACTGAGACAGCCCGACGATTGTTTAGCAGCCTCTCCAGTTCTGCATTAGAGCTCACCCGATCGCAAAGCATGATTGGGTTAGGCGTTTCGCACGCGATTGAAGGTGACGGTCGGATTGCAGCTCAACTACTGAATGAATCTATTGAGCCTTCAACGTCGGCCATTGCTAGGCACAATCTTAGAGTCTTGGATTCCTGTAAACGCCCGATTCGGGTCGCTGTTGTAAGTTTGCTATTCAACTGGCCGTCGACTGGCGGGGGGACGGTCCATAGTGCGGAGACCGTACGATTCCTGCAGTGTGCCGGGTTCGAGACTCGCCACTTCTATGTCCAAAGTGAAATGCTTGGAGTCGGCAGAGTCGATGGATTGCCGAACGACCTTCATTTTCCGATCGCAATCAGCGACAAGGAATTGTCAGCCGACAACGTTCGGAAATCAGTCCGGAGCAAGCTGGATGGGTTTACTCCAGACTACGTCATTATTACAGATAGTTGGAACTGCAAACCACTTTTGGCAGAAGCCGCTGAAGGCTATCCGTACTTTGTTCGAATAGCTGCCTTGGAGTGCTTGTGCCCTCTGAACAACGTTCGGATGCTGCCTGGTCCAACAGCCGGTATAGTTTCTTGCCCGAAACACCAATTTGGATCACCGACAGCTTGTAAGGAATGTGTTTCCACGAATCGAAACCTGTCGGGTTCGCTACATAGTATGGAACGTGAGTTGGCGGGGTTCGATGATTCTGACTATGTAGATCGGTTAAAAAAATGCTTCGAAGATGCCGACGGCGTGCTCGTTGTTAATCCATTAATTCGGGAAATGGTCGCCCCATACAGCAAGGCGGTCCATGTCGTGCCAAGTGGATTCGATGCTTCGCGATTTCCATGGCCATGGCCGAGGAGCGACGATCGCGGTCAGGATGAGCCATATCGTATTTTCTTTGCAGGTCTGGTCAGCGAGTACATGAAGGGATTTCATGTTCTGCAGGAAGCTGGGGAATTACTGAGCCGACGTCGGTCAGATTTCCGGATCATTGCGACGGGCGACCCAGCGGGACTCTATAATGAATTCACAGAATTCGTTGGCTGGCTTTCTCAGGATGAATTACCGGCGGCGATTAGATCCGCAGACTTGCTGGTATTCCCCACAGTGGCAGAAGAAGCGCTGGGCCGCAGTGCTGTTGAAGCGATGGCAGTCGGTCGCCCCGTTGTGGCGAGTCGGATCGGAGGTCTGCAGACGACTGTTCTCGACGGAGCGACGGGACTCCTGTTTGAGCCAGGCAACGCTGCCGATCTTGCAAACAAGATTGAGCGACTGCTAGACGATGGCGATCTGCGTAAACGACTTGGAGACATGGGGCGGATGCGGTTCGAGGAACACTTCACATGGGAAGTGATAATTGATCAATTTTATCGGAAGCTACTGACGCGTCCGCAGTGACAGACGGGCGAGCCCACAGAGTTGCATCATGAGTATTCGGCGAGTCGCAGTTATCTTCGACAATGACGCACGCCCAGAAACAACCGGGTTCTATTGCCGCCGCGCGCTCGGTTCGATTCTTGAGGTGGAGCATTTCACTCCGTCAGAGCTGCAGTCGATTGACTCTAGTGCCTTTGATCTGTTTCTGAACATTGACGACGGCATGAGGTATCACCTCCCGGACAATTTGCGACCAAGTGCGTATTGGGCAATCGATACTCATATCGATTTTGCCTGGAGTGTTGAAAAGGCTCAACGCTTCGATTTCGTATTTGCAGCTCAACGCAACGGCACCGCGCATCTGCAGGAAAGCGGCATTTCACATGCTCAGTGGTTGCCACTTGCTGCCGATCCCGAAATTCATCGCTTCCGGCCTGAACTGGAGGCTGACTTCGATCTCACATTTGTCGGTAATGTGATTCCGGGGCCGCGTGCTGAACTGATGTGCGAACTGCAGAGTGCCTATCCAGACATGTTCATCGGCCGAAAGTACTTTTCGGAAATGGCTGACGTCTATTCGCAGAGCCGGATTGCATTTAACTGCAGCGTCAAAGATGACATCAATATGCGGGTATTTGAGGTCCCCTCATGTGGGCCACTATTGGTCACTAATAACCTGTCAGAGAATGGTCTGGATGAGCTGTTCGTTTCTGGTGAAGAGATCATTGTCTACGAGAGTCCTGAAGAATTGCTCGACCGGATAGACTACTTCCTGAAGCACGAACGCGACCGAAGACGAATTGCCCGCCGGGGTCGGTCACGTGTAATTGCCGAACACACCTACCGTCTCAGGATGGAACAGATTCTCAGACATGTGGAGAGTGCGTTATCGACTCGCGTTGTCGGCACTGGCAAAGTAGGAAACGGTCCGGTTAAGCCTGAATGGTACTATGGCTTCGAGCGGCCAGAGGTCGTGAATCTGGTCCCCGCAGAGGCGCGAACGATCCTTGACATCGGTTGCGGAGGGGGAAGCCTCGGAAAGCTTCTCAAAGAACGCCAGACTGCAGTCGTCGTTGGCTGCGAATTGGACGAGCATGCTGCTGAGCGCGCGTCAGACGTGCTCGATCGTGTTGTCGTGGGCAATATAGAGAATGTGAATGAATGCGACTTCGATGCCGATTCATTCGACTGTGTTGTATGCGCAGACGTTCTTGAGCATTTGAGAGATCCTGCGGCGGCGCTACGGCGGATTCATGGCTGGCTGAAGCCTGACGGTCAAGTCGTGCTCAGCCTGCCCAATGCTCGACACCACAGTGTCGTGACGTCTTTGCTTGCCGGGAACTGGACCTACGAAGCTGCGGGGCTATTGGACGATGATCATGTGCGGTTCTTCACACGCCGCGAGATCGAAAAGTTACTGTTCCGATGTGGCTTTGAAATCAAACACCGGGAAGGCATTCCGGGCAGCGGCTACGGCGAGTGGGTTGAGTCTGGAAAGCTCGGTGAAGTGTCGCTGAACGGCCTGCAGATGTCCGGACTTTCAAGCGAGGATGCTGAAGAATTCTTCACTTACCAGTATCTCGTCCGGGCGCGGCGGCAGCGGATTCTGGACCACGGCCTGACGTCGATTATCATTGTGACACACAATCAGATTGCGTACACGCAGCAGTGCATCAACAGCATTCTGATGCGCACTGATGAGCCATTTGAGCTGATACTCGTCGACAATGGCTCCGACGATGGAACGGTCGAGTATCTGGAAACGATTCCGAATGCGACGCTCATCCGCAACCCCGACAATCGCGGTTTCCCCGCAGCGGTCAATCAAGGGCTGGAACGGGCTCGAGGAGATTACTTCCTGCTGCTCAACAACGACTGCATCGTCACGACCGGGTGGCTGAATCGACTCCTCCGTGTGTTTGAGTCACATTCAGATGTGGGCTTGGCTGGTCCGGTGTCCAACAACATCAGCGGGCCACAGCAGATTGCCGCGACATATGAAACTCTCGAAAACCTGGACGGCTTCGCTTGGGATTGGGGCAAAGCGAACGCCGGAATCATCGAGAACGAGGATCGACTCGTCGGATTCTGCCTGATGATACGACGCGGTGTGGTAGAAGAAATCGGCACCCTCGATGAGAGATTCGGGATCGGGTGCTTTGAGGACGACGATTTTTGCAGACGCGCGGTTGCCGCCGGCTATCGAAACGTCATCGCCAGAGAAGTCTTCGTTCACCACTTCGGCAGCCGAACGTTTCTGGGGAGCAAGGTGGATATCGGTGCCATCCTGGATGCGAACGCGCGCATCTATGAGGACAAGTGGGGGGGCATCGATCCGTCTCCAATTGGTCGTATCGAAACGGCAGAATCCGTCGACACAATCTCAGGAGACTCGAATCAAGCAGCTGGCACCAACCCGTTTTATGCAGTGATGGCACCTGATCGTAGCCTCCTGCTACGGCGACACGATGTCACAATCTCACTTTGCATGATTGTGAGAAATAATGAGAACACGATACAGCCTTGCCTTGAGAGTATCCGTCCCTGGGTAGACGAGATGATCGTTGTCGACACGGGGTCGACAGATCGAACTCCCGAAATTGCCCGAAAACTCGGAGCGAAGGTTTCATTTTTCCCGTGGTGTGACGACTTCTCGGCAGCGAGAAACGCATCGTTGGAACAGGCCGTCGGTGAATGGATCTTCTGGATGGATTCTGATGACACGATTCCGGAAGATTGCGGTCGCAAACTTGCGGAGCTCGCACATGAACCAGTTTCAAAGGAAGTCTTCGGGTACGTTATTCAGGTTCATTGTCCGGGAGCGGACGATTCAGAGCACGATGTGACCGTTGTGGATCACGTTAAGCTGTTTCGCAATTTTCCTCAGCTCAGATTCGAAGGACGGATTCACGAACAGATTATTCCAGCGATTCGACGCGCAGGTGGGGATGTCTCGTGGACTGATCTACATGTTGTGCATTCAGGGGCCGATCATACATCCGATGGGCGGGCTGGTAAGCTCGAACGCGACTTCAGGATCCTTAGGCTTGAGCATGAGGATAACCCTGACCACCCATTTGTGCTTTTTAACCTGGGGATGACACACGCCGATGCAGGTGAGCACAATGAAGCAGTCAAATTCCTCAACCGTTGTCTGAAGGTTTCTAGCGTCGACGAGTCGCACGTTCGTAAGGCCTACGCACTTTATGTCAGCTCACTTGCTCAATTGCAGCGAAACGACGAAGCCTTCTCAATCTGTCAGGAAGGTCTTGACAAGTTTCCCGGAGACCCGGAATTACTGTTCCGTTCTGGCTTGCTCCATCATTTGGCCTCTCGTCTTAACGAAGCGGTCGATGCGTACCTCAGTATCTTGAATGGCGAACACGAACGGCATTACACAAGCGTTGATCAAGGGATCTTGGGATTCAAAGCCCGGCACAATCTCGCCCTTGTTTACGAAGATCTGCAACAGTTTGACGACGCTGATGCGCAGTGGCAGACGATTGTGGATGAGCGTCCAACCTATTCTGTGGCGTGGCGTGGGTTGGGAGAATCTCTTCTGAAGCAGGGACGCATTCAGGAAGTTCGCATAGTGGCAGGTAACTTGCTTGAAGAACCTCATACTGAGTCTGTCGGGCTGCTTCTGAAAGCACGATCGCTGGAACTAGATGGCGATATTTCTTCGGCTATCCAAATTCTTGATCAGCAATACGATAAGGAAATCGAAAATCTCGACATTCATCGCGAACTTGGACGACTGTACTTTGAAAGTGGGCAGTTTGCACTTGCCATTCCAGTCCTTGGTCGGTTGACTGAGCTTGCCCCTGACGATGCTGCCTCGTTTCACAACTTGGGTATTGCGTTCCTGCATCAGGAGATGTTGAGTGACGCCATTGTGTCGTTGGAGGAGTCGGTCTCTTTGCGCCCAGACTCAACGGACACTTTGATTCATCTCGCACACGCCTATCAATCCCTTGGGCGAGCAGAATTTGAAGAGCGATCCTGGAAGCAGGTTCTCCAATTGTGTCCAGATCATGAGGATGCACGCAAAGCTCTGCAGCGTCTGTCAAAGGTGTAACAGAACGAGAACTTGTAACTGTTATTAAACTCCTCCCAGGAGTCGTCATGAGCCTGCTTAACATCCGACGGTCAGTAGCCGAAGAGGGGTCAACGACTCAAGAAGAACGAGAGTTTCTCGTACTCGGTCATCCTCGAAGCGGCACCGGTTACCTGTCGCGTCTATTTCGAGCATACGGGTTCGATGTTGGTCACGAGAAAATGGGGCGTCATGGGATTTCATCGTGGATGTTTGCCGCGTGCGCGGACACCGTTCCGTTTTCGACTGATGGTTCGGTACGTGCAGATTTCTGCTTTCGGAACATAGTTCACGTTACTCGAGACCCTCTTACGGCGATCGCATCAATTCGGTTCATTGAGGATTGCTCTGACGAGTCTCGCCACTACCGCCGGCAATTCATTCTCATCTGCCCAAACGCATCGCCAGTCGAACAGGCAGTTCAGTCATGGATTGGCTGGAATCGCTTGATTACTGCGCAAAGGCCATCTGCACGAATTCGTCTCGAAAACGCGCAAGTGGAGTTGGGGCGTTTCCTGAAACAGTTGGAGTACATACCGAAGACGTGGCGATGTTCTCCGTCATGTCTTCCAGGACGCAACTACAACGCACGCTCCCATGCCCCGCTAACGTGGCGGGACATCAAGTCGCAGTGTAGCAATTCACTTTATTCGGAACTCGTGGAGTATGCCGCCGAACTTGGATACCGCGTGCGCGAAGCGGCTGAGTCGTGAGCGGTGAACTGGACGAGAATCAACTCTAACTCCGAGTGAACGGTCCGTACGATAGTACGGCAGATCCCCACTCCATAATCACGTAAATGGTCGCGCGATTGTAAGCGACTGTGGAGTCGTTTCGAGAACGGACGGGATTAGATTCCCAATAATGAATCGAGATAGAGCTTGCAGAAATCACAACGCTCAAACGTAATCGTTACAGGTGGAGCTGGCTTCATTGGAAGCCACATCGTAGAACGGTTCATTCGTGATGGATTCGACGTCTACATCGTCGACGACCTTTCAACCGGATCCCGAGACTCCGTGTCGACCGCAGCTCATTTATGCGAGTTTTCGATTACTGATGACGCCGAGCTACTTCGACTCTTTCGAGACGTCCAGCCGACAGTGGTATCACACCACGCTGCTCAAGCATCAGTCGTCGGTTCGCTTGACGATGCTGAATCCGATCTCAAGACGAACGGATCAGGACTACTCAACGTGTTGCGGTCGAGTGCTGAAGTATCGGTTCGTCAGTTTATCTTCCCGTCATCCTGTGCTGTCTTCGGTGACGTTTCAGACGCTGTTGATGAGATGCATCCCCTCACACCACTATCACCTTACGGTATCTCCAAACTTGCTGGAGAGCACTATGTACGGTACTTCGCCGAGCATTTCGGCTTTTCTGCATCTATCCTTCGTTATGGCAATGTGTACGGTCCCGGTCAGTCGCCGCACCGTCCCTGCGGCGTGGCCTCAATCTTCGCCGATCGAATTCTCAACGGTCAACCAATACAACTTTTCGGTGATGGAGAGTCGGTGCGGGACTATATCTTCATCACAGATGTCATTGACGCCCATATGCTGGCGATTCAACATCAGAGCGATAAGGTTTCAGTCTTTAACGTTGGTTCAGGCAAAGGCACTCGTCTAATTGACCTGGCTCGGTCAATACGGGCAGAGAGTGGCTGCACTGCGAGTGAGGCAAAGTTGTTCAGTTTTGTGCCTGAACGAAGAGGTGAAGCCAGAGCCTGCGTTCTGAGAAACAGCTTCGCAATAGAAACACTCGGCTGGCAGCCCCACGTCGACCTCAAAGAAGGACTTCGTCGAGTTCTTGGGTGGCTCCGTGAGTCGGACTGCCACTGTCATTAGTTAAATCACTTCGACGTCTAATGCAGTAGTTCAAGGAGCGTCATCATCGCGGTGACGTTTTCAGAGCTAAGTCTTCTAGATTCATGAAAATGACATTGGAGCAATGATAGCGATGCCCTTGCTCAATTTGTCTCGATACATAGCACTTTAAAATGGGAGATTGCAGATATGCCGACATCAATTGATGGAAACAGCTTGAATGCGCTTGCCGATGCTCCTGATTTTCGAGATCGATACTACGAGCCTTCGTTGATCGAATTGCTTCCTGAGATCACGCCTCCGCCGGAGCTTTCAATTCTGAACCAGGGGACAGAGGGAGCCTGTACCGGATTTGGTCTTGCGGCTGTCATCAATAAGCTCAACCAGGATCGTGGATCAAAAGTGCGAGTCAGTTCTCGAATGCTCTACGAGATGGCTAAGAAATTCGATCAATGGCCGGGAGAGCAATACTCCGGTTCGAGCTGTCGCGGAGCAATTAAAGGCTGGTACAGCATGGGGGTCTGCAGCGAGGCCCTCTGGAAATACCGACCCAGAAGCAGAGACCTGCACCTGACCGTCAAACGAGCAAAAGACGCTCGATCCAACACTCTCGGCGCATACTATCGAATCAGAAAAAACATCGTCGACATGCATGCCGCTTTAAACGAAGTCGGTGCGGTGTACTGTTCTGCCAACGTGCATAAGGGATGGTCAAAAGCGGCGACCAGAAGTGGGGTTATCAAGCAGCACAAGGATTCAATCGGAGGACACGCATTCGCGATTGTTGGATACACATCAGATGGATTCCTTGTTCAGAATTCATGGGGCAAGAGTTGGGGCGATAACGGGATCGCTCTCTGGAAATACGAAGACTGGCATGACAACGTCAATGACGCATGGGTTGTTCGATTGACCCTACCCACTCCTCAACTATGGGGTCGCGAACCGGCGAATCGGTCAGATACCGGTACTGCCGAATTCTTTTGGTCATCGCCACGACGTGATGAAATTGCAGGGCACTTTGTACATATTGATGATGGGCGGTTTCACGACGAAGGACGCTACTGGAGCACGTTACAGGATGTCAAAGAGACCGCAAAGTTCACTGCGAGGCGTCCGGAATATGACCACCTGTTGGTCTATGCTCACGGTGGTCTGAATAGTCCAAAGGCTTCGGCAACTCGAATTGCGGCGATGAAGAACACCTTCAAGCAGAACGGCGTTTATCCGTTCCATTTCATGTACGACACGGGGCTTATGGAAGAGATCAAAGACCTGGTGCTCGGAAAGAAATCGAATGCGGAAGCACTTGCTGGTGGATTCAGCGACTGGTGGGATCGTCGAGTTGAAGGAATCACACGAAGACCCGGCAGAGCACTCTGGCGGGAAATGAAATCAGATGCGGCTGCGTCATTTCGTTCAAATTCTCGACCGGGCCGACAGACCATGAGAGCATTTCTCAGTGCAATGCAAAGTCCCGATGCTCACCAGAAGAAGATTCACCTTGTTGGGCACAGTACTGGAGCGATGCTTCTTGCACACATGCTTCAGGCCCTGGACAAGATGGGAGTCGAGACGAGAATTTCGACAGTTAGTCTGCTGGCTCCTGCGGCAACAATCGATCTCTACAAGACTCACTTCAAGCCTTTATTGAAGACTGGCGGATTCGGAATTGATAAGCTTGTGATCTACAACCTTTCGGAAAAACTTGAGCAGGATGACAACGTAGCTCAAGTGTATCGAAAATCGCTGTTGTATCTCGTTTCCAATGCGTTTGAAGAAAAAAGAGAGGTACCACTGTTGGGGATGCAGAAGTTCTCGAATCTAGTACCGACCAGTAGCCGACTCAAGATTGTGTACAGTCAAGGTGTGGGATCACGCGAGACTGCTAGTGAGTCACATGGCGGCTTTGACAATGATCCAGTCACAATGAATCACATTCTTAAGCGAGTGCTTGGTGGAAACCCGTCTGCGCCATTTACTGCTGAGAATCTAAGTTTCTGAATCGTGCAACGATCCGATTATCCACCGTCTTCCGATCAAAGTGACCAACGTCGCAAGCTCCTCATCTGCAGCAGTCTGGTGCTACCTAAAGCGGCGATCGCCGAAACCGCGAACAGTTTAACTCGATAGCGAGCAAATCCTGCTGCTTTTTGTAATCAATATGATTCAACTGGAATTTGCTCCCTGCTCTCGGTTTGCGCGACTTGGTGTAGTTCTTGATCGTGGATTGCCAGTCTCTCGGCTGTCCATAACTGTCAGTTGGCATGTAGCATCCGGACTGTTTGAAGGGACTGATGTTGTCGACAGCCGATCTCGGCTACGTCTCGACGGCTGGCGAATGAAATCAGTCGGCTGAAATGGCAAAATCTAGCGAGTCGAAAATCGTGTGAAATGCGGCACGTTGAATTCGGCTGGTAGAGTAGGGAGGTGGCGCGGTGGTGTAGGTGTGGCCTATCTGTTGCCGGCCCTTTCGTCTGCCGGTGCCTCACTAGCCCCACCCTGCTCCGTTTCCACGTCTCCCCCTCATCAAACCGGACGTGCGGTTTTCCCGCATCCGGCTTTCCGACTGTCTTCACGAACCAGCACACGACACGTCGCCTGAATTTCGGTTGTGACTCCGAGATGCTCCATGTCTTCGCTGACAAGTAGAGTTCCTTCCGTGACCGCCGAATCAATGAATGGAGTGGATAGGCATCGCCAATCTCCGGACTCTTGGTCGCTTCCAGTAACCCGACAGAAGTCAGGCCCCTTCCCTCCACCGGCGTTACCCGGCATCAACAGTACTACGGGCCTGTCCGCCACCCCATACGGCCCAGCCTGCTCCTCGCGGAGTGCTGGTTGAAAGACACGACCTTTCACCGCCGGGGCTTCCCGTGTTCCGGTCGATTCCCGTGTACTGACATGCCAGCGTCACTACCCCGGTGGAACTGGCTGGGTGCGAATGTCGCTTCTTCCCCTTCCAGCGGCGGCCTTCCCTGAAAAACTGACAGGTCGGCTCCCACAACTTGGTCTTTCGAGGCCTGCTCAACGTTCACTCGTATTCCGGCCTGCCAGCTCGCTGGATCGCCCAAGGCGATCCGTTACATCAGAGGCTTCGACGGATTTGTTACCTCCTCCGCCGCTCCGATTGCTACCGGCTGGAGCGACCCGTCGCCGGATGGGAATTACACCCATTGGGAATCGCCGACTTTCACGCGCACAGTTCTTTGACCGTACGGGCTCGCCAAAATATTGCGTCCACGCCGCAATTTCAGTCGGTTCAGCGAACAGGGAATAAGGCCGCGTCCCGGACGGCTCGCGACACTATTCCCTGTTTGTTGATCCTCCGCGTAAGTGGCGACTGTTGTGGATGTTGTGGCGACGCGGCCCTAATGCGGGCTGAGAAGAAGTCTCAGTTTCTAATCACACCACCAGCTGAATTCCTGCGTTGATGCCGGAATCGTTACCGAAATGAGAATTGGCATGGCGGCTCAGTACGTTGCTGAAGAGATGCTTTGATAATGCTTTCTCCCGGTAGCCGAGGAGACCTTGAGCTTCGAGGAGCTTGGTCGCACGGAAACTCTGACCATCTGGGGGGAGGCGACGATGAGTGTCGTCAACTTTCGTGAGGTGCGGGAGCGTTATGTCGTCGCAGAGCCGAACTCCGCTTCACCGGAAAAATCTCATCGTGACCCGCCCATTTCACAATTTTCGATTGGAAATCCTCAGAAATTTCTGCCAGACAGCACTCACATGCAAAGTGGAAACTCAGCGAACGCAATCAAGGGTAATGGGTTCGCTTTGGCTCACAGGCGGATATTCTGCGACTGTGTCACTCAACGTTTGGTTCTGGTCGTGTGTTCGTCGGAATTTGTTTCTGCTTCGCGAGAGTTGCGACAGCTTTCTGATTCTTCGAGTACCGGCCCTGACCGTCATCGAGCCCGTAACCGCAGGCCTCTTTCAAACACTCTTTAAACCAAATGTCGGCTGTAGCAGTCTCACCGCGGTACAGGGCTTCGACGCCAATCGCTTCCAGCGAACGAATCTCCAGGAAGTGATGCTGTTTGAGTCGGGCGAGTTTGAGCGCCTCGCGCAGCCATGCCTGTCCCTCTTCGGTATCCCGTATGGCGTATCGCACAAACTGGCCCAAGGCGTTCATCAGCTCAGCCGCCCTCCACGGATTCTTCGGCCGACTGACCTTGATCAGTTCTTCAAGGACTCGCCTCTGCTCACCCAGCACGGTTTCGGAGAACTGGAACATCGCTGATCGCGGCGAACCCGGTGCAGTATCAAACCACGGTGAATACCCTTTGACTTCGGGCGGTTCGCGGAACATGTAGGCAATCGCCAGAGCGGCAATCCGTTCAGTTTCCCCGTACCACCACAGCTCCGCGATGCCTCGGTCATTCAGCAGCCTGCGGGACTGCAAAGAATGCCGCCACGCTCTCAGGAACTCGCCACGTGAAAGACACGCCCACGCCATATGGACGTTGGCGATGGCCAGATCGAATCGCTCCTGACCACCAGAAATGCCATAACTCCGCAAGGCCTGAGTCCATGCTTCCAGCGAAAGCTCATACAGCTCTTCACATCGCTCGCGGATTCGTGCGGATTCGATCCGGACGGAACGAAGGTGACGCGATTGTCGAATGCAGATGGCCGGATCAGTCGTCTCAAACTGCTTGAGACGATCGTCAATTTCGCTCATTCGTTCGTCAGCTGAATCGAACCGTCCCGTCAGCACGTCACAACTGGCAAGCCGAATCTGGTTAGAGCACTCCATGCTGGTGGCGTTGTTTTTCACCGCCCATGCATAACACTCTTCGTAGCCGGAGCGTGCTTTGTCAAAGTTCTTGATCACAAAATTGTAGTTGGCAAGATTCTGGCGACTTTCCATCCAGAATTTTTCGATATCGTCAGTGAGTTCGGGGCGATCTTCTGCCGTCCGCTCGACCGTAAGTGCTCTGAATTCCTCGATTCGTTGTTCAACTTCGACATGCAGCCCCTGAATTGCGTACCACTCCTGCCTGTGCTTGCGGAGTGTTTGCTGGTTAACGAGCAGAGGGATCACCAATTGCAGCGATTCCCGTTCGGCCTGCTCTTTGAGCCCGGTTGACACGATTCCCGTATAGAGTCGCTGCGACCAGTCGAGCATGGTTTCGTGATAACCCGCGTCGACCAGCTCGCGCCAATGCTTCAATAGAGTCCTGCAGGCATGCACATCGTCATCAGCTTCCAGCAGATGACGGATTGCCTCATGAGCCAGAATCGGCCGTGGCCACCAGTGCTGCGATGTTCGGTCGTCCAGCGAGGCGGCATAGGCCTGACCACCAATCTGGCTCCAGAAGGCTGGCCAACGGGGAGATACGGGTACTTTCTGTCGGAGTTCATGCTCTCTGGCAGCCTCACGAACGAGGGAGTGCACAAAGAAATGTCTGGGGCAATCTTCCGATACGTTTTCTGACTCTCGAATCAGTCGCCATCCGAGCAGGAAATCAAGAGCTGCGTCCATCCGCTCTCTAATTTCTTTTTCGTTTTCAGGTACTGGGCCAACTCGCCCAGCCATCGTGACGCCCTTCCACAAGCTCTCGACAAGCCGCGCGCTACGCGGCAGCGAAACAACGCTTATAGCCTTGAGTAGTTCAAGGGCATCGGCTGACTCCTGGCCAACTGTTGGGAGGAGGCATTCGAGCGCATTGAGAACGGCCCGCACGCTGTTGCCGCTCTGGTAATAGGGAAGCGCAAAACCGCTGAACTCATCCCGCCAGACGTCCACGTTTGGCTGACGTTCCCGTAGCTTTTCCAACCAGTGCAGCACAGTCGAATTCAGATAATCACTGGGGATTCGATTGACGTCTCCTCCAGTCTCAAGCTGATTGAACCGTGCTTCAACTGCGCCACGAGGATTATCGATCTGCAACCGTTGATAGTGAACCTGGCTGATCCATTCAGGAATCGGCTCGCCGGCATACAAGGCGACCAGTAACGTGATCTGGTTTTCCTGAGAGCATCGCCTCAGGAAATACTTCATCAGTGGGTCCGCTTCCTGGTCGCGAAAAGGGGCAATGACGCAGGCTCGATTACTGCTGAGGCGTTCAACGAAGTTGTCGATCAGCGCTTCGGACGGTGTCCCGATGATTGGCTGCCCTGCAGCAACATTCGTCTGACGACCCGGCAGCATGTCAAACGCACTTTCCAGGGAGCCGATTAGCGGCAGGACCTTTCGAATTCGGCCCAGGCCGAGATAAAGTACTGGGTGACTGACCCCTGCTGCCTGCGTGAGACGCGTGGAAACCCGCTGTAGCAACGCTCGCGTACCGTAGAATCTCGGTACGCTGACAACGAAGTTTGTGTCGCCGACTTTGTCAGAACCGGCTCCTCCAACACGGCCAGCTATCGATTCTGCGTTCCGTTCGAATTGCTCAAGAAATCCCCGTCCTTCTGGAGTTGAATCGTCACCATAGGGCTTGGGTACCGGCATCCCCCGACCGATGGCAAGCAGGTTATGTGCAACCGGTGCCCGGACGATCCAGCCGTTATGCTGCACAGCGACAGTCCGATGAGTGGCTCGATCCGGTTCCTGCAAAGCCTGGCCCATTGGGCCATTAGCATCTCTAAGACGTGAGATTTTCGAGGTCACGTACTCGTAGAGGTCTCTGCCGACATCTTCTGATCCGTCCGGTGTGGACAGGAATTTCAAATTGAACCACTCTAGAGCGAGCAGGCTCAGAACGCCGTGACCGACTTCAGGGATCTCGTACGCAGCCCCTCCGGCGGTCGCCGCTGACATCGCAACAACGCAGGAACCACTCGGCCAAGGCGCCGTGTCGGGAGCAAGATCGACTGGTATTTCTGCCAGACGCTGGACATTCTCGTCGTTGTCGTTTCGGAGCCCTACACTTCTCTGAATGGCTCTGTGTCCATCAAGACTGATCGAGTTGTTACGGCCAGCGCCAGCAATACTTGCCCCCGACCCACAGGAGTCCATGACGAGAATCAAGTTGTGCGGGGTGAGTCTGGCTTCGTTCAGCCAGTCCTTTACATCACGAAGTGTAAATACCCCGTCGAGTCCCGGGCCGAATTCTGATTCGTTGTAGCCGTTGTAGCCAGTGAATTCTGTAGTAAAAAAGGCGGCCTGAGCACGTTCACCGCAGGACAGCGGAGCGCCATGCCCGCTGAATGTCACCAGCAGCACTCCCGATTCGCTGAGACCAACTGCGGCGTTGAGGATGGCGGTTTTGATTGCCTCGACTGTGGCGTCCTTGTTGACCAGAAGAACACTTGATGAATTCGTTCTCCGGGAATTGAACAGCGCATGCACGGCTTCCGCGTCATTCGCCGCGCACGACAACGTGGTGACTTCCGATGCCGACGGATACGAATCGATGCCGACGGCAACTACGGAAAGGTCGTGACTGGCGGCACCATGGTTGTTTTTTGGCTGAGTTTCTGGGGGAGTGACGTCGCGAGGGTTGAGCTGCGTCATGACCAAAGGCTCCTTCCTGACTTCCATGATGGTCTGTAATTTCGAACGTCCGACATAAATCCGGACTGACGAAGTAGTGTCTGGACACCGTCGATTTACGTGCCAGTTGCCAAAACGTACAGTTAACCGCCACGAATAGTCAACTGTCTCGACGGTTGTCGGACTACCGTCTGTTTCGGGTGAGGAGATACTCTGTGATGACCGCTTCGATTCTCAACATGCGGGCACTTCTGATTGGCGTTGATTTCTATCTCCCGAACATGCTGCCGGACGGTAACTCTTACGGGAGTCTGTCCGGCTGTGTGCGGGATGTCGATCTCGTGCAAACGTTTCTGACGGGGCGACTGGGAGTCAACGATCAGCGAATCCAGCGGCTCACTGCGAAAAACAATGGCACCAGCAAGCTTGCTGGAGCGCCGGAGTCGTGGCCGACTTACGAAAATATGGTTGCTGCGATTCAGCAGCTAACTGACGAGTCAGAACCCGGAGAGATCGTCCACATTCACTATTCCGGTCATGGCGGACGCACTCCTACGCTGGTACCGGATCAGAAAGGCAAGAGTGCTCTGGACGAAGCGATGGTTCCGCCGGACATTGGTGATTCGACCTCGCGGTATCTGCGTGACATCGAATTGGCCGTCCTGCTTAAACGCATGGTCAACAAGGGACTGATCGTGTCGGTCGTGCTGGACTGCTGTCACTCGGGCGGAATGACTCGCGGTCCGGCCGATGTTGCGGTGCGCGGTATTTCCAGTATTGATACGACAGCCCGCCCCCCTGGGAGTCTGGTCGGCACTGTTACGGAACTGGGTGACACGTGGTTGCAACCCAGCAGCGAGAATTCCCGCGCGGTAACGACCGTGCACAGCTGGCTGCCGGCACCGCAGGGATATGTTCTGCTTTCGGCGTGCCGGTCCGTCGAGCTGGCTCATGAATCAAGCTATGACGGGAAAGAGCGAAACGGTGCATTGACCTGGTGGCTATTCGATTCCCTTCACGAGTTCTCCGGTGGAGTCACCTGGAAACAGCTTCACGATCGTGTGCTGCCGAAAGTTCACTCGGACTTTCAAAGCCAGACGCCGCAGCTTCAGGGCGAAGGCGATCGTTTCTTCCTTGGGGCCGAACGTGGCGTTGCGCAGCACGCCGTGCCCGTGCTGACGGTCGGTTCCAACGGTAAGAACATTCAAATGAATGCGGGACAGTCGCACGGTATCCGTCGCGGAGCTGTCTTTGCCGTGTATCCACACGGGACAGCGACGCTTTCAGACGAGTCCGCCCGGCTGGCGATTGTAGAGGTTCGCGAAGTCGAGGCCGTTCACTCGTGGGCAGACGTCACAGAATCGTTCAGCGGGCAACCGGTTGAAGCTGGTGCGCAGGCCGTAATGATCGATCCCGGAAGAAAGCGAGTCAGGGGAGTTGCTCTCGTTCGCAATGAAAATCTGCCACCGGACATCAATCAGGACGAAGCATTGTCGAGGCTGAAATCGATGCTTTCAGGCAGCCGGTGGGTTGATGTCACGGTCGACTCACACAAGATCGACTTCCAGGTCGCCCTCGCAGAGTCGTCTGAGTTCGACATCCGGGATCGTGCCGGCCTCCCGATCCGCCATCTCGGTCCTGCCCTGAAGATCGACGATCAGCGTTCAGCAAAAACAGTCGCAGAACGATTGACTCATCTGGCGAAGCATCACTCGGTGGTGCAGCTGGACAATCAGGATGCAACGTCACGGCTTAACGGGAAGCTCCTGGTTGAGCTGGTCGGTCGAAGCAGTGACTTTGAAGCTGGTGAGCCGTTTGAGCCAGAACCCTTTGACGACCGCGGGCACAGTCCGGTGCTGACTGTGGGCGAATGGACTGCAGTGCGCATCCGGAACGATTCGACATCGGCCCTCAACGTGACCGTATTCGACCTGCAGCCTGGCTGGGGCATCCAGCAGATCGACCCGTGGGATCCGGTCGACTGCTTCGTGACGATGGACCCCGGCGAAGAACGCGTGCTGCCGTTGGAAGCCGGACTGCCAGAGGGCATGAACGAGGGCACGGACATAATCAAGGTGTTCGCGACGATAGAACCAACGAACTTTCGCTGGCTGCAACTGCCATCGCTTTTCGGGCTGGACAATCGCAATTCCGTTCCACGCGGCGCGCCGGCGAATCCTCTTGAAGAATTCCTGCAGGCCATGATGGCCGACGCTCCGACGACACGGCACGCAATACCACCGTCAACAGGCAACTGGACGACGACGCAGGTCGAACTCACTGTCAGACGAAGGTTCCCTTCCTGATTATCCGTCAGAAGCCCCATCCCGTCACGGTAAACGCAGCCCAGTGTTCGGGCAACGAGAACACATGCACGTCATCGGGCCAACTCTTGAAGTACTCGGCCTTGAGGCGACACTTTCGGACGAGTTCTTCATCGTCAACGTTCTCCAGAAGCTCGGGAACGATCACGTCGCGCAACTCTCCTGCCGTGACTTCCTCGCGAAGCCATCCTTGCGCTGTTCGTAGCGCACCGGCAGTAGCGGCCCCCTCGCGGCGCAGGTGATGGAAACGCCACATGAGCAAAGCACTCGACAGATCGGAGATCGGCCATAGCGTGTTGACCACACAACGTGCGCCCGCATACAGCAGCCCTGCGGGAAGCCCCGTGTATTCATCGACCTGGCTGGGTTGGACAAGTCCGCTTTCACAACCATTGATGATGGCCAGCTCGCAGAACTTCAGTTCCAAGGAATCGAGAATGTCTGTGAGCGTGACCCATTCGGTGGGATCATCAGCATCCTGCAGGATCAGTGCCGAGCGATCCGGGTGATCGAGATTGAACGTTGCATGGCCGGCATAGTGGAAGACACGGCAATCGTGCCGGCGCAGCAGTTCGTGCCGAGTGACCTGTTTGCCGCTCAGATGCTTCTTCGTCGGAAAGAGTGCGGCCGTTGCCGCACATTCCAGACTCGCGAACGGCAGGTCTCGCGTTGGATCGTCGATCAGAAGGAGAGATTCGTGGTCGATGGAATCCGTCGCAGTTTCACCCTCATCTGGACTCGTCGCTCTGAAGCGACACTGGTCAAGAATGCTGAGCGACGGCGTAACGACGACATCCAGTACATCTCCCAGCCAGCTTCCGTTCGGCAGACGACAGGCCTGCAGCGGCAGCAGATGCAGCACGCGATGAGGCAGGACTATCAGTCGGCGAATTGAAGTTCCCTGGTTTGAGTCCGCCTTCGCATCGGCTGACGCGTCGACGGGCTCGCCCCATTCGACTCCGCGATCCTGCATCGCCTGCAGTACTGGACGCATCAATGTCTGAGAGACGTCATCCAGCAGATCGTACCAGCTCCGTCCAGACGTAGCAGGCGCCGGCCTCAGATGACGCTGCGAATCGACCGAGACCCGGTTCGGAAGCCTGGCGACCCACTCCGCAGCAAAGCGATGCGCTTCCTCATCGTTCCAGCCTTGAAGCTCAACAGCAAAGTGGAGATTCCGGCACAGCACGATGGCCCTGCCCGACTCGGCGGTCAGAATAAACTGAACGATCGCCGTGTTCGGTTCGTCGTTGACGAGCAACCAAATTCGATCAAAACGCGACGGACTCACCGGCTGATCGGGATCAAACTGCGGAGCCGAGCGTCTCACGACCTGCGTAACGGCATCACGACGTTCCAATGCTGCCTGCACGGCCGCATGGAGACTGTCTTCCGCGGCCCGTGATTCGGTCGGTGGAGTACTCTCACGCGAGCCATTTGCGCCGACTTCATCCTCGGGGAAATCCAGTGACGTCTGCACTTCGAACAGTCGATTTCGGCGTTCGGCTGCCCAGTTCATGAGCGTCTGACGGGCATCTCGAACTGAACGGTCCGCGTGCAGAAACTGTTGCCAGATTTCTGATGGGACCGAAACGGGACGTCTCACGCGACCGATCAGCTCGTTGAGGTTTCTGGCGCGAGCGGCGTCAGCCACCTCCATGGCTTCGTGCAGCCACTCTGGGTTACCGTCGAGTTGCCAGCGATCGAGACAGGTAAGAACAAGCTGTTCGTAAACCTCAACCGCTTCGAGCTGAACGCGTCGTTTCTGCTGAGAACTCTGGAAGCTGCCGCGAAAGGATTCAGCGTGATCACGGGCAGTTCGTAGTGCCCGCCGCGCCGAGCAGAGTTCATCCGACACATCCAGGCTCTTATCAACTGATGATTTTGTCGTGTCTGCGTTGTCGAACTGCCTCACGGCGCGGCGTCGACGCAGTCGTCCGAGATTCGACCAACAGATCAGACGCTGCTCGGCCAGGCTCACCGTCAACGTCAGTTCGTCTGATTCCAGAATCGCTGCCGCGGCTTCATAGAGCCGGAGGCTTTCGCCTTCGTCAACGACTGCTCCAAAGTTGAGCATCGCTCTGGCCAGCTCAGGCTTGAACAGTTCCGGCTGTCCGGCTGCGAGTTCCTGATAAATCCCGAGAGACTCTTCAAAGTGTGACCGGGCGACGGTGGACTGCCCGGCATCAAACTCGACGGCGCCGACGTCACTCAACGTGCGAGCCAGAAGTGGCTGATAGACTTTCGGGGCTTCCCGGGCAAAACGCCGATAAAGCTCGACACTTTCGCGCAGGTAGCCTCGAGCCAGGTCGTACCCGTTCGGCCCCTGGCTACTGCAGACCATGCCGAGGCTGTTCAGCCCCGCGGCCAGCAGAGGCCCGTACGACTCCGGCCGGAGCAGAGTGAGCTGACGTCGGACCTGCACAGCCTGCTCGAAACAAGATCGGGCCGCAGGCAGGTCGCGAAGGTCGTGCGACACCTGCCCGACGTTCATGAGTGCAGAACTCAATCGACGGGCAACTGGTTCAGAAATAGAGTCACCGCCGTCTCTGGCTTCCTGACTCCGAGCCGCAAGCACTGTCTCGAAGCTTTGGCGAGCCACTTCAAACTCGCCGAGTGCCCGCTGAACGGCACCCAGATTGTTGACTGCTCGCAGCCACTCCGCATGAAACCGGCTGGGCGTCTTTTTGGCCAGCGGTTCCAGCCTGTCGATGGCAGCGACGAGATGCCCGCGGGCGTCAGCCCAGCGGTTCACGGTCCACAGTACCGCACCGAGATTGGCCTCAACCATAGCCACGTCCGCAGTGAACTTACCGACGGCACTATTGGAAAGCATCTGATAGATCGCCAGTGCCTCACCGTAACGAGCGAGCGACTCAGGATATCGCCCTTGCCGCATCTGCAAGGTACCAAGATTATTCAACAGAGCGGCGAGCTGCTCACTCGCTCGCCCGGGGACTTCCTGTTCAGCCTTGCGAAAGACAGGCTCAGCCTCGTCGTAACACTCGACCGCGGCTTCCCACGCACGCCGCTCACGATAGACCGCTCCCAGATTGGACAAAGCGACGGCACGTGAAATTTGATATTGAGGAGTATGTTTTTCATGCTTCCGGAACAGCTCGATTGCCCTGACGTTGCTGAGAATTGCCGCCTCGGCATCACCCAGATCACTCTTCACAATGCCGAGGTTCACCAAGACGGATGCGACAGCCGGCTCGTATCGGTCACGATCGTAGGCCGCCAGAACTTCGCGGACCTTCAGTGACTCCTCGTAGCAGCGGGCAGCAGCCGGCAGGTCCCCGGCGTCGGCCAGCTGGTGCCCCTGCAGGTTCAGCTTCTCTGCCGCGTCAATCAGGTCGCCGACATTCGCATCCGGGCCCATCTACTTTTCCTCGGCAAGTCATTGAAGGCGTGTCACGGTCAATCGTGTATACTGTCAAAGTAGGAAGCTTACGTCACAGTGCAACTGAAACGACCTGCCGGCTGTCAATCTAGAGTTCCATGTCTGGCGAACAAGTTCAACGCGTCTTCTGACTGGATGAGTTTTGTGACAGAACAGGAAACACAGTCAGACAGGTTGGAAGAACTGAGAGCCTCGCTCGACGAAGCCAGAACGGCCGGCAATCTCGGAACTGAGGGCGAACTGCTCAACAGTCTCGGGCTGGCTCTGAAGAATGCCGGGCGCTTTGACGAAGCCGAATTGGCATTTCTCGAATCGCTGGAAGTGGTTGATCGTTTTCTGGACGCTCTGCACCGTGTCCGCGCTCAAGTCAGTTCCAACCTCGGGTTGCTCGCGCGGGACCGGGGCGAACTGGACGAGGCAGTCCGGTTCTACTCGCAGGCTCAGCGCGAGTACGAAACGATTGAAGATCTCGCCGGAGCCGCCGGAATGCTCGTCGAAGTCGGCATCGTGCATAAAGACGCCAGCCGGCTGTCTGAGGCGCAGGCGTGCCTGCAGCAGGGACTGGCCGGACTTTCTGAAGAGGATCAGCCGACACGCTTTGCGGCGGCGTTGGTTGGCTTGGGGCTCGTCCATGAACGGCGACATGAGTATCATCAGGCTCGCGCATACTACGACCGGGCACTGCCTGTTTATCAGCAGACGGGCGATGCCGCGAACGAAGCAGTCGTGTTGTTTAACCTCGGCATGCTCTGCGACCTGCAGAAGCAGTTTCCTGAGGCGATGGAGCATTTCGAACGGTCACTGAAAGTTTCTGAGCAGCAACAGGACCGCATGGGCATCGTTCATGCCCGCAGCGCCATCGCGTCTGTCCTGATGGCAGGCGGTGAGTCTGAAGCGGCCAGACCGATGCTGGAACAGGCCTGTCGTGAGGCTCGCGAAATGGGTTACCGCAGGGCTGAACTCGACGCTGCTCACGACCTTGCACTGCTGGACCGGGATGAGGGCAATCTCGACGAGGCTGCCGAACGATTGCTTGAATGTCAGCGGCTGGCTGAGAAAATCGGCGATCCGCAGGAAGTCAATAAGGCCGCCTTTGATCGCGGTGACGTGCTGCTGACGGCAGGCCGATATGAGGAAGCTGCCAAAAGCTACGAACGCGCTGCCGAGGCTGTCGACGGGCTACGCACTCTGCTGAGGTCTGAAGAAGAGTCGCTCAACGTTTTCGATGAAGCTGGACTGGAAGCTTACGACCGCATCGTACGGCTGAAGGCGACGCTGTTGAAATCGCCGACCGAGGCACTCGCGTGGAGTGAGCATTCACGAAGTCGTGAGTTTCTCCGTCAGCTTCGGTGGAAAGATTTGCCTTTGCCACTGACCGTCGATCATGAAGTCGCGTTACAGGAAGAGAATCTGCTCGCCGCAGCCCGGCGTGCTCAGAGTCGATGGGAATCAGCTTCGGACGAAGAACGGCTGAATGCACTGCGCGAACTCGAAGCCGTTGAGCAGCAACTCGCCGATGTGTGGATGCAAATGACAGAAACCACTCCTGAATATGCGGCAATCCGTCGAGCCGACGTCTTGACTTGGCCGGAACTCTTGAACTTTCTGCGGAGCTGACTGCGATGCCTGGAAACCGCGTCGTGCTCGCTGAATACTTCACATCCGAGGATGTCACCCTGCTCTTTGTAGTGCGGGACGACTTTACCAGGCCGGAAGTCGTGCAGCTGGAAATATCTCTGCTGGAGCTGCGCGAATGCATCGCTGTGGAATTCGGCCGCGCTGACACGATCCAACGGCAGCCCGACCGCGGGGCCGCGAGATGGAACGAACTCGTCGCGCCGCTGGTGAAGCCGATTCTGCAATGGGCGGACCGTGGAGACACGATCTGGTTCGTCCCGCACGACATCCTGCATGCCGTGCCGCTACAGGCGGTCTGGATCGATGGAGAGTACCTGATTGAACGCAATCCCGTGTGCTGCTCGCCGAGCGCGTCCGTGATGAAGTTCTGCCAGACCAAACGCAGCCCGGCGACCGGACGTGCAATCGTCTTCGGAGATTCGACCGGCGACCTTTGTCACGCGCGGGCTGAAGCATACGCAGTCGCCAAACTCTTCGGATGTTCTGCAACCACGAGTTCACAGGCAACAAAGTCGCGGCTGCTTCGGGAGCTAAGTTCCTGCGAAGGCGGAATTGACGTCCTGCACCTGGCATGTCATGGAAGACTCGACCGCGACCGACCAATGGAATCGGGCATCGTGCTGGCTCCGGAGAACTCCTCGGTGGATTGCACTGCAAGTTTACGGTTGACGGCCGCGGAGATACTTCAGCTCGAATTGAATGTCGGGCTGGTCACCCTCAGTGCGTGCGACAGTGGCGTGAATACTCGACGTCCGGGTGACGAATTGCTCGGTTTGACACGATCGTTGATCTACGCCGGTTCGCCATCAGTCCTCGTCAGCCTGTGGGCTGTAGACGACCTCTCGACGCGAATTTTGATGGAGCATTTTTACGCTGCTCGTTACCGCGTGCCGGATGAAGCGGGTTCAAAACCGACAAAAGCGGAAGCGTTGCAGATTGCTGTCACACGAGTCATGAAGCTGACCAGCAGCGAACTGCGGCAGTCGCCAGTGGTACTCACTCCTCGCGACCTCACACCACCTGGACGTCCCGACAAACCTCACACATCCCCCTGGTTCGCTCCGGATGAATGCCCATTCGCTCATCCGTACTACTGGAGTGCCTTCTCGCTGGTCGGGGACTGGCGATGAGATGGGTGCCCTCGGTCACGACTGGCTGAGCATGTGACAGACGTGAAGCATGGTATTGGTTTCTGACGGAGCGTCGTCGAACGCGCCGTGTTTCCTGGCGTCAGACGACATTCCCGGGCCATTATCACTGACTGCCCAGACGAGTCGGTTCTGTCCCGGCTCGGCCAGGAAGCGTCGTACTCGTTGCACGTCAGGCATGTTGTAAATGCCTTCATTGCTGAAGTACCGCTGCATGCCGACCAGCGGCATGTCGGGAACTGAGTTTTCTGCCGAATCGCATTCCAGCAGCCCGGACACCAGATACAGCAGAGATCGAGGATAGACACCGGGGACTTCCCAGTAACCTGCTTCCTGGCTGTCAGTCAGGGCAAACATTCGGAAGTTGTCGATTAGTCCTGAGTGCTGACTGAGCATGAGGTCAAACAGCGAATGGTTCACCGCTGGAGCCAGCAGGATCAGGTTCTTCAGTTGGAAATCTGCCGGCAGTGGATGATTCGGATTCGCCCGGCAGGCAGCCAGATCATCGATCAGGCGACACGCGAAGACAGAACCAAGACTGTGCGCGACGATCGAGAATGGCGGACGGTTCCCGTCCGCCATTTGAGCAGCTAGTTCATCGACAAAGGTGCGACCTCCGCGCGCAGGTTCGCCGGGCAGAAACGTGTCCGCGGTCTCGCCCTTCATTGCCTCCCAGACAGCCGTTCCGACACTCGCCAGATAGAAGGCCCGCAGCAGCTCCTCCACAACGGTCGTGTAGAGTCCGTGATCGCGTCCGGTTCGGAATCGACTGATGACCCGCTTCAGCACCAGGCCGACTCGGATGATTGTTTTCGCGGTACTCAACCATCCTTTGGCACCGCTTCGGTCGCCCTTCAACTCATCGACAACTTCCGGCGAAAGCAGCGTTCGTTCTGCGGCGCGAACAGTGCCACTGCCGCCTACTCCTTTCGAATCCCGGTCATGTTCGGGAATGTACGCGCTCACAATGGCAGCGCAGGCCTTCTCGAAATCTTCGTCCAGTGCCAGTTCATGTTGGAACTGGTCAAGCTCAGCCTGTGATATTTCTTCCGGAGTCCCCGTCGCACCGGCGAACGGTTCCTCATTTCGTTCCAGCTTCTTGAGTTCACGCCGTACGTCCGGGGCATACGGAAGGTCTGCCGGGCCAATCGATTTTGCGCCGACTCCGGCGGCGAGCTTACCGCGTGCCCATTTCAGCACCTTTCCGAGCACCGACTGATAAAACGACTCCCGGGCAATCTCCACCAAATGTCCTTTGAGGATCTCCAGAATGCCGGTCCGATAAATGATGAAGGCCGGATGAGCCCCGCCGTGTTCCAGATAGACCGGAGTCAGCGCGTTGACGGTTTCTTTCGCACTGGGCTCGGAAACAAGCCCGCCATGCAGGTGCAGCACGGCGTGGTCAGCATCAGTGATCGAAGCGACAATGCGCCGCACGTCTGCCGCTGAGCTCCGATCAAGAACACCGTCGTCCCCCGTGACAAACGCGTAGTCATTCCAGCTCATGGCTTAGTCCTAATAACAGTATGTCTCATGGCTGACTGAGCAGATCAAAGACTCTCTCGGCGGTAACCGGAGGCAGCCCCAATGCATGTCCCAGGTGCTCGGGCCTCAATTCCAGGTCGTCTGAGCCCTCGCTCTCCGCCCATCGCCGCACGCCTTCCAGCCAGCGACTGGCACGTGCGATGACGGCCGCATCGATTCCGACTGGGGGCTCCCCACCACGAGCCGTGCCACCTCGGGCAGAATGGCCACGTGATCCTGTCAGATTCAGCTCAATCAAATCATCCACAGGCGACGCTGACGCAGCGGTCCACATCGTCCACGGACCGCAATTGATCAGCCGCCCGGCAACTTTCTCGGCCAGACTGCCCGGCCGGATCAGGCCGCGCTCGGCCCATTCCTGATCCACGATCGACCGGTAAGATGCCGCCAGCATGGGAGGTGTCTCTATGACGATGTCCGACCGGCCGGCATCGGCGCTGCGACGAGAGTACCCGATCGCCCGCAGGGCCTCGACGTCCGGATGCCCCGGCACAAGGCGTCTCAGATTGTTCACGACGGTCTCGAATGTGGACCAGTTGACTTGAGGGCGCAGTAGCAGAGCATGAGCACCAACGATTCCAAGCATTGGGTTGCTGAATTTGTCCCGCAGCAGCACTTGCATGTCATCACGGCTGAGATCCACAACGGCCGTCGGTTCACCACGCTCGACGGCGGTCAATGCCGATTCCAGAGCCAGGTTGATCTGTATGGATTCATCGTTCCATCCGTGAAAACCCGTTGGCAACGGCGTCAGATGAACGCGGGTCGATTCGTGCAGGAGCCGCTTCGTCGCGGGGTCTCGATGGATAAAGATGCAGACCGTCCAAGGGGTCTCGTCTCCCATCGCTGTCGATCCGGGGGACGGAATGACGATCGGTTGTTCGATGAAGCGCGGCGTGCTCTCGCTCGGTGAGTCCGGCTGAGGCCAGCGCACGACAAACGTTCCCGGCTCAAGGTCTGCCGAGAACGCAATCCACCCTTTTGTCTCAAGGGGCTGTTGCTGGGAGTCCTCTCTGACCTGCCGAACGGCCTGAGCAACATCCAGAATGGTATCGCCGTTGAAGTCAGTCAGCGTAACTCCATCGACGTCTTCAGGTCTGACTGCTCGCCCTTTGACACCCCGAATATCACGAACCATCAGCAGCAGGCGTCCGAGACACGGATCGACTGATCGCCAGGGATTCTGACTGAGATACTGAGCGGCCTCTTCGTGCGTTTCGTTGAGCGTGCTTGTGCCGTGAGTCGGTGTCGGTGACGGAATCTCAAGCCGCAATTCGTCACGTTTGATGTTGATGTCGGCGTCGGCCACTCGAAGCAGCTTCTCGACCGACCGGGCTCCAATCTGCGTCTGCAGCACGTAGAGGCCGGCCGGTACGCTGGTCTTGATTCGGCCAATGCCTCTCTCAATCGGAGCCAGGGATTGATCGCGCAGGACAAGTTCGGCCGACGAGGGAAACGCTGTTGCCGTGATTTGTCGCAGTTCAGAGTTCGACACGCTGTCCCTCCTTTACGACCAGGAACTTTCCGCCGTCGCGTTTGAACGGGTCGCCTCCCTCCGAAGGGTCGACGCTCAGAGCCTGGTAAATTCCTTCCTCCAGCGTAATCGACTGTTCGCGGTCCGCATCACTGTTTACCTGGACGGTCTCGACGTCGCGATCTTTGACCAGTTCTACGCGTCCCTGATAGTCATCCGGAAAGACCAGCGTGACTGTAAACCGGGCCAGCCGCACCTGATCGACCTGGCAGATGTCAAAATTCTCGGCAGACGGCATGGTCGGGCGTTGAGGTCGCATGCGATAGGCCGTCGCATGCAGCACGCGGCGCTGCACGTAATCGGCCAGACGATGCGCCGTCACGCGCCGCGTAAACTTGTCAGCCGCCGCGCCTCGCAGTCCATCAATCAGCGCCCGGGTGAAGTACCCTCTCCGTTCGTCCGGCGAAACATCCTCACGACGTTCCTCGTGGGCATAGTCACCGAAATAAGTGGCACAGCCGAGCAGCCAGCGGACCTGACCGTTGTGCCCCTCACGTCGCGGCCATGGAAGCCACGAGTCGGGCGTACCCGGAATCCGTTCGCGGCAGCAGTCGGCAAAGAACAGCAGTTCCTGAAACGACTGAGCCTGCTGGAACCACTCTCGCACCTCCGCGCAGGGCAGGTTGTATCCGATGTTTTCCCTGTCCGAGTTCGCGAGGAGCAGTGCCGCGTCGTCAGCGTCTGGTGCGATTCCATGGCCGGAACAGAACAGGTACAGCCTCGTTCGGTTCCACGCATCCGGATCGCGACGAACGGCCTCCTCCACCTGTTTTCGAAAATCGTTCAGGTGATGGAGCACCTCATCAAGCCGAGGCCGCGCACTGAGTGAGTTCCAGTCGTCAGGTAACGAATCGGGCCCACTCATCAGCTTTGCGTTCGCATCCGGAACGTTGCCGCCCTGAGGATGACGTACCCAGTCGTGGAACTCTTCCGCATCCCGCACAGCGTGATGCAGGTCATCGAACGCCGGGTAGTCGTTGATCCCGATCGAAACTGAGAAATGAAGATCACTCATTGCCCGCTATCTACAACAAAGATTATCTGTCATACCCCATGATTCCGACTCTTGACCAGGACACTATACATTTATCGTCACTCGAAATCGAATCCCAGCAGAAAACTCCAGTCGCGTGCGATCTATCCACTTTTGACCCAAGACATCGCTGTCCATCCAGAGCAACGGAACGCTCCCCAGAAATGTGGATCGCTCACTTCGATTCCTGCAGATTCGAGTTGGTCACGCCAATTGGGAACAATCGAATCGAAGGGAGTCGGTACGGAGTCATCGTATCCGGTCCTGATCAGTCTGGTCGCCTCAGCCAGAGCATCGCGCACCGTCCTGCCATCACAAAGCTGATCATAGAACGTCGTCACCAGAAGCAGAGTGACAAGGTCGTCGACTTCCCACATAGTCGACACGGTTGAACGGACTCCTGCAGACAGGAAGATACTGTCCAGCCCCAGAAAATCCTTGAAGTCTCGAAATGACTGAAAGAACCGACCGCTGAAACAGGTTGCCAGGAACACAAGTCCGACCCCTTCGAAGCTTCGGCTCTTCATCACGTCGATCGGACGAAGATCACTTTCGGCAAGGTGCAGGCTTGAGCGCATCGGATCGACAGGATCCCAACTGCCGTGAGCCGCGACGTGAATAATCGAGGCACCTTTTGCAGCATCACAGAGTCCGGCAGCCGACGCAGTGCCATCGAGCAGTTTGCGAGCGTCCTCAAAGCATGTTGCCACTGTCTCAATTTCTATATTGGCGCATGCTGTTTCAAAACCGACTCCGACAAATCGATCAAGCGGAACTGGACCGCGTTTCTTCAATCGGGCCAGATGCGTCAATGACGGGCAATAAGAAATTGTCTGGAATTGATCGGCGAGTAGAACTCCGTTTGATGCTCGAAGGCAGTGCAGCGGCCACATTTCCAGAAGCCAGCAGGGACTGATGGTCAAATGTCGAAGCTGATTCCGGGAACCAAACTCTGCAAGTGCATCACCAATCGAGTGCGACAGTAAATCCAGTAACTGCTGCAGAGCCTGTATTCGGTCGTTTGGCACTTCTGCAGACAGCCAGTCGTTTGAAAGGTCAACTGCCGTATTGAGGTCGCAACCGGAGAGGACGATCCGCTCGTACGCAGGCTGCGGCTTTCCGTAGACCATGCCATGCAGTTCAAGCCGCTCAGCCCTGATATTGAAATGCACGAAGCCTTCTTCTGCTGGGCCGAGCGTCGCTGCGGACAATTCGGGACTCGGACGCGTGAAGACTGACTCGTATACCTCAGCGTCGCGTCCTCGAAGTCGCTGTTGCAACAGCCGTACGTTCATCCGAGTGTCGGTCTGGACGTTGACGATTTCTCGCGTCCGGACGTCATTTTCGTCCAATGACAGCCTTTCTTCCTCACACGCAAGCCAATGCTCCATCAGGTCAGAAAGCTGCTCCCAATCGGCGTTCATCTCCGTCTCGGGTGGAAGCTGCGATAAGTCGGGAATCCTGAGACGTAATTGTTCGTCTTTGCTCGACTCCGACATCGCGAACGCAATCCACGGTTCAGAGTGATCGTCACCCTGCAGAACTTCCCGAAAGGCTTTGGGATCAGGGCACATTTCCAGGATGCGCGACGATGCTGTTTCGACAACGGTCGAAAGGTCTTCACCGTGCATTCTGACGAAAATGGACCTGATGAGATTCCACGACGCACCGCCGTCGTCCACTTCAAGCAGGTCAAGACGAAAACCTCTGCACTGGCTGATCAGCGCCAGCGTGTGCATGTTTCGCGCTGACTCCAGAAGAAAGTGGAAGGTGGAAACGACCGGGTCGGTCTCATCATCAAACACATGGACATGGATTATGAACTCTTCCGTCGACTGACTCAGACGCAGCCCTATCTTGTCGGGACGTGCCTGCAGTTCATTCGGCTCAAAGACGATCCAGAGGTACGGAATCGGTCCGAGTGATTCATGACCGAATCGTCCACCCATCGAGAACACATTGTCAATCAGCCAGCCAGGAGGACGCACAATACCATCGACAATTTCGGTTGGCGGACCAATTTCCCCTTCCTTGTTGAGGTGCATTACCGGACCGGCCGCAAGACACTCCTGCAGGTGCTGAACCTCTCGCGTCACCGGAAGAAAACAGTGTGACTCTTCGGCGCTCAGTCCCCGCATCCATTGTCTGACTTCGCTCAGAAACAAATCGGCTCGCTCATCCAGAACAGCACAGACTCGCTGATTCTGCACTCCCTTCAGTTCCAGCATCTCCTGCACTGCAATGGCCACGTGAAAATCAACCACTACTCCTGTCAAATCCTGGTCGTCAATCTCACCGAGTGACTGTGAACTCACGCGAGCCCGGGCGAGTGGCATCACCATGTCGAGTGCATTCAAACTTTCTTCATCGTCCTGAGGCACATGGTCAACGAACCGGGGAGCGGGCGGCAAAGACAGCCGGGCCTGCGCTTTCTGCACCAGCGCACTCGCGGCTTTCGCGACATTCCACCGCTCATGGAGTTCCGACACCAACTCATCAGGAGTCGCGCCGTCGAGAAGTCTGAGTTCCAGATAGTGTTGCAGAACCTCAAGGGCGCAACGTCTGATATCCCAGTAACGGGCAAGGCCGAGATTGCAGAGCAGAAAGTTCAGTCTTACCGGTCTGACCAGGTTCTCGCTCAATTCAGAACGAGGCACGCTCGGAAGTAGCCGCGCACAATGCTCAAGAATGCGGTCGTTCGTCCAGCAGTCAGCGTAGAGCTGGCAAAGATGGAGGACGACGGCGGCGTCCTGAACCTGCTGAGTTACCGGCGAAACAAGAGAGCCGAGCAGTGATAAACACGCTTCCGGCAATTCACTGAGGACACCCACCGATAACTGTCGAATTCTCTCCGACCGCCGTTCAAACCCTGACGGATCCTCGCAGGTAAAGGTCATCCCAGCTCCGTACAGTTTCGCTTCAGGGAATGTGAATGGTGTACTGCTGCTGGATGGTACTCTTCCGTTTCAGTCAGTGCGATAATCGGCCACGCAGGGGGGGCACGATGTAACTGACGGAAGATTCAACCAATGAGCGACATAGCGGAACGCAACAAGTAGCTGGGCTCCAGCCCCGCAGCCACTGGCGAAGTTGGGATTTTCGTTGAACAGCACGTTGCCGCTTACAGGGTTGCTCATCGGCGCGATTCCGCTTGTGTTTCGAGACTGCTCCGGACTGAACGTCAGCCTGCAGAATGAACACCCTGGCTGACAGGGATAACTTTTTCGTGCTGTGTTCGTCCGAGTCTCTGCAGCTCAGGCACTGACTTCATCAAGGTGCACCAGACGGTCAGGATTGGCCCATTCCAGTGTCCTCAGTGTCTCCAGAAGCTGCGCTGTCGTGTCGGGACCGATTCCTGGAGGAAACAGGTCACCCAGTTCCAGGGGACCGATGGCTCCCATGGCTGCGTGCAGCACGGTGGGGATCGCCGAGTTGAAGATTTTCTGCAGGAAGACGTCTGCCTCAAGCAGCGTTGGATCAACGGTTTCGTCCTCGATGAGCAATGGTGAGTGTGCTTCGATAAACGCAGTCACCTTCGGGATGTGCTCTTCGCGTTCTTCAACCCAGATGTCTGCGTGTTCGGCCCGCAGCGCCATGGCCGCCCGATGCCTCTCAAACGTGGAAGCCGTCAACTCCCCGGCAAGGCGGTGGAACTCTGACGGAGCGGGCCAGCCAAATCCTTCCGACAGCTCCGCCTGGAGATCGTCCGATTCTTCGTCCAGACTCGTGATCAGACCAATTTGGGAAATGACCTGTGCACAGCGCAGGAATCTCCAGCCGGGATGAATGTCGCACCACCTCATACCGGCCGGCCTCAACCGCCCGTAGACAGCTCCGGCCGGGACATAGAGTGCCAGATCGCAGATCGACAGGAACGTTACTCGGGCCGCCTCGACTTCCTCGTCACTCATCTCCCCGTCAAATCCCATGCTCGCCAGTGTGTGCGACCAGAGCATGATGTATTCCATGCCCACCCCCGGCTCGGGAGCAACTCCCTCAATGCTTTGTGCAACACCTTCAAAGATGTCGATCGCACCCACCTGAATTCGCTCCCCTGACTCAGCCAGGCCAATAGTCGGACAAACCGGGAGATCGGCGTCCTCTGGATCAACGACCAGGGGTTCGATCTTTTCTTTGCTCGGACGATCAGCAAACAATCGCTCGACTGTCATCTCCACGGTTTCCGATAGTAGCGTCTCTGCAACCGACAAAGCCTCAACGGCTGATTGGGCCGTCGCTATTCGCACGGAATTGCACCGCTGTCCTTCAAGCAGATTCTCCAGGTAACGGACCTGATACCACGGATGCACGATTCGTTCGGCAATCATCTGGAGGGCATCCGTGTTGAACTCGCCATCCTTCATCTGAAGCGTGTTGCGACGCAGACGCTGAGCCAGCAGGTACGCGGGATAAATCACTGGCCCTTCGGTGACTTCCATGTAGTTCCTGCCCAGAAACTGGCGCCCCAGGGCGAGTTCGTCGAGCAGATGTCCGTATGGCGTTCCAGCGTGAAAGAAGAAGTGCTGCAGTTCATGCGCGAAGTGAGTCAACTGATCGAAGCGGCGTTCACTCAAATAGATGATGTCGCTTTCGTATTCGTAACAACTGTCTCCAGTTCTGCGGACATTTCGAACAGCAACGTCATCAAGAGGTATATCAAACACGCTTATGTTCCTGTCTTTAGTTTCGATAATTGAGTTGTAATCTGGTCGAGTCGAGTACAACAGCCACGTAAAGCCAGCAGGCGGGATTGTGGCAACACTATTGAGAGTGCAGGGCGTGAATGAGCAACGCAGACAATCACGTGATCGCGGAGATCTCCGCGAATCTCAGACGATATTGCCAGGAGACACTCTTCGCTCTGGTGACTCAAAAGCCCGGACTAGTTGCCGTGCGGCGGTCTCGTTCAAAGGAATTCAACGCACGGGTTGAAACAAACGACAGCGGAGCGACCTTCACGGTCTTCCTCAACGATGGCGTTGTCAGCCAGATTCGTCAGGCGATCAGTCTGCTGGCGTCAGACACTCCAGAGACAATTGACCACGTTCTGCGCGACACTGCGTTAGCTCTGACGGGCAACGCGGAGCGTGAGCCGATTTTTCGACAAATGATTCATGGATCGCTGTTGTTCGTGTTGCTGCACGAGGTTTCACACATCACTTGTGGACATTTCCAGAGAGTGATTGCTGCCGGGCGAAGTCCAGCCAGGAACGTTTGTGAGTTTCAATTCGATGAAGTCACAGAGCCGCCTGCTGATACGGCCTCTTCTGGTTGCGATGCGTTGAATTCGAATCTGGTGCGACTCTCTGAACTGGAAGCGGATGCAATCGCGTTCGACCTGATGGATGTACTGTCGCTGGAGCTGATTGAAGCGAATTCCGAACTTCGGGAACTGATCGATCCAGACGACAGTGCTGAAACTCCGGAGCAAAGGCGAATCAACGCCAGCGAACTGATGTTCTATTCGGCCTGCGCCGGCATGGCGATGATTGAGGCCACTCGCGGAGTTTCCCATGACTACCCGTATCCATTCAGTCGCCTGTTCAATATCGCGGACGTTTACGTGCAACGGCGATTCCAGGCCGCGATGCCGGATGTTGCTGATGAGACTGGTGTGCTGGAGATTCCACTGAACGACCAGCGCCGTACGATCCTTCAGGAGATCGCCATACCGACGATGTTCAACGCCATGGAGATTTGCGAAGCATGTTGCGAAAGTGCTGGCTGCATCCTGGCTGATCGATTCGGATGGAAGGACGATCCGGATTCCATTGCGATGAAGCTGACGACGGACTTCCTGGAGTTGTTGACCAATGTGGAATCACCAGAATTCTTCACTCGGGAAGCCAGGCAGGTGCACGAGATGCGGCTTCTCCGCCAACCATTCGCAGCGATGATGAGCCCTTTCCGGATGCAGCTCAGCTACAGATGATAGATGTCAGAATCTACCGTCAAAGTGTCGCTCAGCCTGGAGTTGTCGTCTGATGAACTTCGTAAGAATTGGACGGGCGTTTCGAGAAGAGTACCCGGACGCAGGATCCGTAGCGGCTCACGCATCTTAATTCTTAATCAACATATCCGTCGGTACTTCGATCGCCTCTGCCGCCATCAGACAACGTGTAGGTTTTCGTGCTGCCGAGCGAAGGAGAATCGCACCGTCCGTCCATTGTCGGGAATCAACGGCTGTGGCCGTATATCGACTGCCCGCCGCGGAACCGCCGGCCCCTCAACACTGACTGTACTGACGTTGTCCTGCATCAGTTGATGCGGATACGCCGCTATAGTATACATTCAGTATGACCCAGATGCCGCGGTGCTGTCTCAGGCGGCAGAGAACACAACTTCCAGACGCATGAACTGCGGGACTGGAGTGAGAAACGCCTGGCACGAGAGGCTGTCGGCGACAATCTTATTGAACTTGTACAAGCCAAGATCGACCAGGCGACCACTGCGGCCTTGTGCGGAGAGATCAGCACTGCCCGAGCAATGATTGATGACGAACTCACTCATCTCTCCAGGACCAGCGACACTGAGTTACGAGAGAGGCTCCGCCGCCTGCAGCGAAAGCTAAGTGGTTCCCCGGAAGAACAAGCCGTTTCCGAATCTGACCCGGCATACCCGTTCTCCCATATCTATCACCTGGGCCGCCTTTTCGTTGATCGGCGATTGGCGGTAGCTGTTTTCAGGTGGGGCCGACCACGTCACACCGAAAGTAGCTCATCACGAATCTCTTTCCAGTCGACTGGTGTCCCTCGACGCAGAGAAATGTAAGCATCAGCTTCGCCAGAAACATCGAGTTCCCGCCAGAGTTCTTCGAGTTCATCCGCAGCGGTGATACGTTCACTTCGAGTCCCCGGCGAGTTTAGAATCTCCAACAGACTGGCTTCTCTATCCAGAATCGTTGTGCCCACCATGCCTGGAGCACGAACGGCTCGCAGGCCGATGGCGTCGAGCAGCGTTCGTGATTTGAGCAACTCAGTCCATCGCAGCGCCTCGCCTGCGTCACTTCTCATCAACCACGCCGTTTCCACGCCGAAGACATAGACCTGCTCGTGATCTGTGACGAGGCTGAGCCGGGCATCCTGTGCCTCGACGGAGTCGGCTCCGACAAAGCGGGACCGCAGACGATTCAGGTCTGCCGCAGCTTCTTCAGTCAGTCGCTGTACATGCTTCGAGCCTTCCGATTCGATGGCAACATTCGACGCCGCAGCAGAATCGTCAGTCCAACCGCGTAAGAGAGCCTGCGCCAGGATATGTCGAATTCGCCACGTCAATTCGCACATGCTCTGCCCGTCAAAATAGTCCAACGCCAATCGAAGAAACTGCGAGGCCGTCTCGTAAAACTCTGGATGCCCCCGTTTTGCGAATCCGTAGCAGACGGCGCCAAGCATCTCGTCACAAAATGCAATCTGCACTGGTCGTTCGATAACTGCGTACAGGGATCGTGCCTCACTAAGATTCTGAAAAGCGTCCTCAAAGTTGCCCGCGAGGAATGCCGCGTGACCTCGTGAAAACATTACACCCGCCGCCGCTTCGCATTCTGCGACGTTCCGGGGAGGGGAGACGGCCTGCAGGGCACGGTCAAAACAATCAAATGACTGCTCGATTTTTGATCCCTCGGGAATTGGAGAATCATCAGAAGGCCGGTGCTGGACCATAAGGACGGTCGCGATTCTACGCAGTTTCATCGACATCTCGACGCGATTTCCGGCTGCTTCGTCGATCGCGATCCCCTGCTCCCACGCATCGATCGCTTGAGTCAGGTTACCTTGAGCTGCCCGTGATTCTCCCAACTGCATCAGTGTCAGGGAAAGACCATCCGCAGGCTGTCTGTCGCGCCAGATATCGAGAGCCCTGAGACAAAGTTCTTCAGCTTTGTCAGATTGGTTGAGCATGTTGCGGATTACCGCCTGATAGACACAGGCCCACGCGCGAATGTCTGGTAGCAGTCCACCTGCGACCAATGACTCACACGACGCCAGGGCTCGTGAGTAGTCTCCTGTTCGGAAGGCGTAGTCTCCGCATGCAAACGTTGCCGACTCGATCAGGAACAGTGATCCAGTCTGGTTTGCTACAGCCAGAGCTTCGTTACCCCACCGAAATTGAGAGTCGTGATCTCCTCGAACATGCGACTGCTGCCCTAGGGTCTGGAGTGATTGAAACTCGCCCTTCAGGTTCTTCGACTCTCGATACCAGCCCAGAGCCTCAAGCAATAGCGATTTTGAGTCGAGACCGGATGTGGCAAGAGTCTGCGCTTGTAGCAATCGGACGTTGGCCGCAGTTGTTACGTCGTCACCTTGCAGCGCAATCTCAAGAGCAGACTCGAAGCCTTCGATAGCCGATTGTGGAGAGTCGTTGAAGTCGAGGTGGCTGAGCAGGGCCAGTGCGTCGGCTTGCGCAGCTGCATCGGAACTCACGTGGGCTTCACGGCCAATGTTTTGCAGTTCCAGCCTGGCGTCGACCAGACTTTCAGGCACGGCCAGATGTAACCAGCGAGTTTTCCGAAGCCAAGTCTGGAAACCCTCAGGAGTGAGGCCATGACAGGAAATCGCCTCGTCAAACAGCAAGCCGATCACGTGGACATCTGCGGCAACGCCACGAATCTGAGCATCAAGTGCCATACATTCTGCGTGGGTCGAAAGTGCCCGTCCGCGGAGCAATCGATAGCCCAATGCCTCGGCCCACCGAGCCGTCTCGGCAGACTCAAGGAGGACGGATGCTGGATCACCCGATCGGTGAAACTCAATGAATCTCTTTAGAAGTGAAACTTCCTGCTGCTCGGCGTCGGGTCTGGTGGCGATACGGCAGGATTGAAGCAGGGCCTCGGCGTCCCGCAGATGAAACCGACGTATCTGCCCTCGCGTTCTTTCAATCAATTCACGAGCTGTCTCGGGGGCTTTCATGGAACGCTCCAACTGAGCTTCATTCATGTTGTGTCTGTCGCCGAGGTATAAACGTGAAATCGTCAATCATCCTTCAGTATTCTCATGTTTCCAGCTCGGGAATACAGAATCGGATCAACCCAGTCCGCTTCTTCGTCGGGTTTCTTCAGAGCAGAATAAATGGCCTGACGCGCTCTCACGAAGGCAAGGTCAATCGGAAGATTCTCAACGGCAATGGCTCGATAGAAGGAACCCGAAAACAGAGTCGCGATATCGTCCCGAACAGGACGTCGGTGAGTGACAACCGCGAGAACTCCGGATCGAACCAGTTCCTCGGCAAATGTTGCTCGGCCAACGCCGGCTCCGCTACGACAGGCATTGAGAAATGCGAACCGGATCGTGCTGGACGCCTTCAGGATGTCCGCAAGTTGATGAGCCGTGCAATATTCCATTGTTCCGTCGTCGGCCTCAAAGTACAGGACTCCTTCAGCGCGATCCGTATCAAAGTCTCCGTGGCCAATGAAATGAAATACGTCAAACTCATCGAGATTGGATTCCGACAGCGTCTGTCTCGTGGAGATTCCGGGTTGACGGTTGAGTGTCGTGAATTTAACCCGCCCGTCGGCAATCGAGTCGGCAAGATTCGATTGCAGTGCGTCCAGTTCGCCAGCGATGTTGAGTGTCGGAAGGTCTGCTGGATTGCTGGCCACAACCAGAACTCGAAGTGTCGGCACTTCCGGTAAATCTGCGGTTTCAACGGGAACGATTGGCTGCCGTACGATTGGAAAGCGGGAATCAATTCCCAGATGACGTTCGTCGTAGACGACGGATTCCCACGGGTACTGAGTGAGTTCAGGGGCGAGCCGAAGTCGTAACCTCAGCCCATCTTCGTCAATCTGATTGAGACTTTTCTCAAACAGCTGTCTCACTGAACCCTGAAGAATCCGCTTCCCAATAAGAGTTCCGACTCGTTTGACCGAATAACTTTCGGCGGCGATTTCACCGGCAGCAGCCGACAATTGACGCAGTTGGAAGCTCTTTGGAGCTGATTCGAAAACCACGTCAAGTTCTGGCCCAGCGTATTCTTCGAGTGCCTCGGCTCCGTCAAATCCTTTGGCGATGATCGTCAAGGCGCCAGATTGTCCCGTAACTGTGATCTCGAAATCACGATAGCTCCGGTCGGCATCAGTGAATTCTCGGTGCAGCAAAATGATTTCATCCGTCGGCAGGCTCTGCCACGATTTCTGACGAGCGACTTCTTCGGCAGAGCTGACGGCATGATTCATCCATGTCAGGTGAGGCAGCTCATCGCGAATTCGTTGAAACTCTCTGACAGACTCAGGTGTACCGAGGTCACGCAGGCGGGAAAAGACGCGGTCACGCAAGAACTGCACGCTTTCCCTTGTCGAAACACCGTGGCAACCTTCTACTTGGTCATCTTCGTCGTGGGGATACTCCGCGCTCAGCCACAGGTAGAAATCGGCGAGCGATCCGGCCGACAACTGTTGCGTCACCGGATTGTTGTCATCCGGCGAGAGTTCACCGTCGTAAACATCCGCCAGCAGCTCAACAATCGAACGAGCCTCCTCGGAGTGTTGTTCAAGAATTGGAAACACATCTCGCCAACCACGTTCACCGAAGTGTGAAATCAACAACGCCCCCGCATGACAATTGATCTCGTTCCCCCATAGCTCGCCGGTGCTGAGCATCTCTTTGAGCAGATCATAGACAGCGGATCCACGTTGTGCGGCGATTGCCTTCAAAATGTCAATGATCGATTTCACTTTGAGCAAAGGTTGCCGACGTAACCGATCAACCATTGCTGTCGTCAGTTGTTCATCCCAAAGTCGGCGAAGACAGTAGAGGCCAGATATCGAGTCTTGTTGTTCATCTTGTTGGCCGACCTTCTGAAGAACTGCATCGATGAACACGTCAGGTGCCTTTTCGTAACAAAGCTGCATCACTTCCAGATATTCAGGCTCATCCTGATTCCGCCAGTCTACAAACGTCGCCGCACACGGAGTCCATTTTTCCCAGACGGATAGAGGGAGAGCATCGAGCCGTTCAGGAGCAAGCTTCCGCAGCAATCGCATGGACCGGAATCCCGCGGCCGTCGGGCGATGAAACTCTGTCGTCCGTAACCAAGTGTCATTATCCGGCTCCCCGGCCGTCAGCCATCGCTCAGCAGCGTCGAGGCACCTTTCAATCAACGGCTCGTCAAAGGATTTCCACGATTCAAGTGACGTCAGATCGGAAATGTACTCCAGCGAGAATTCATACTCGTCGCTATCCTCCCGCAAGGTCATCAAACGCTGCACCTGCCACCAGGCATCCAGGTCACCCTCGTCGAATTTATCAAGGTATCGTTCAGTCAGCTCTCGTACGGGCGGGTGCTTGATTTTCCGTTCGTCGTCCTTTTTCAGGCGGTGCTCACGCTCCTGATCCTCGTAGTAGTTCCGTTTCAATTGTGCAGCACGGTCTGACAGCAAGTCGATCGCGTCGGATGTCTCAGCCGATGCGGAGCGAAATATTGCGTTGTCCTCGCGCCGGGTCAGGAACCGGTCCTTCGTCGAGATGTCAGCGTGATAAATGCCGAAATTCGCAAGGTTCGCCCAGGTGACCCGCTCCCCGTCAGTGGTTGCAGATTCGAACCCATCCAGAACTCCATCAAGCTCTGATGGATGGAATAGCGATCTGATTTCCCATTTCTCTGAAGCAACAATGGCATTCGTGGCTGCGAACGAAACGAGCCGATCGAGCAGTCGGAAACGAATTTCAGGACGGTTTCGAATTGGACCAGAGACAAACTTGTGAAAATCCCGTCGACTGGCCAGCTCTTCATTGAAAACCCAGTGGCACGCCAGTGAGGCGAGTGCCTCAAAAACCTGAGCCTGTTCACACATCAAGACGGCTCGTTCCAGAATCCCCGTTTCGAGTTCCTCAAATCGTCGAATGGGATCTTCACGAAGCGGTTGATCCTGCAACCACTTAATGGCCGCGGGCAGGTCTGTGTCTGGAAGTCGTTCGAGCAGTGACTTCCAGAGAAACATCGCGTAGATGCCGAGCAGGTTTTTGTTTTTTGGAATCGTGATGTAACGGAACATCTCCTCGGATGAGAGGTGAATGGGCCAGAGTATTTCCAGTAGCTTTCCCCGTAATTCATCGTCCTCGTCAGACTCAAGATCGTCCAGAAGAAGACGCAGGTCGGTCCGTCGCTCGTCTGGCACCAGAGTCAGCCAGGCATCAAGAGCTTTTCGACGAAGTAACGAACTCTCGGTGGTGTCAAACAGCACCGCACGGACCACCTCCTCACACCTTTCCGTGGCGGCACCTTCGACGATGTTAAGTGCGACCCGCCGTGACTCCAAGGTCCCGGACGCGTCCTCAATCCACGGGACGAGCTGATCACTCAGTCCCGGATGATCGAGAACGTAATATTCACCAGGTCGAACAAGTCTTGAATTGAATCTGTCGCTTTTGGCGGCACAGAGCAGCGCGTCAACGAGTTGTCGTTTCGACTCGTAATCCGCTGTCACAACCTGACTGCGAAGAAGCACTTGTGGGTCGAACCGGATGACTCGTCCGAGCAGTCGCCTGTCCATCATCGCGATCCAGGCGGCAGTTTCAGCAAGTTGTGGGACCACTCTCCCCATCTCGCCGGTAATCTCTTCGGACGAGAAGATCAGTTTCTCGATTTGACGGGGCGTCAACTGTCGTTGTTTCACAAAATCAGCGGCCAGGAATTCCGGATACGTCCAGTGGCTCCATAGTCGACGTTCATCCAACAGTGGAGTGAACAGGCCCGAAGTCAGACAACGATTGAGTTGTTCACCATCCACGGAGACATCAACTTGCTGAGTCCGTTCGACGCCGCCGACGAGATCATCGGCGCGTACGTCATGAGTCGGATCGATGGATTCGTGGTTATTCCCAATGAAAACGGACGGGTGTTGTCCAAAGATCGTGACTGCCGCAATGCGACGCGCAACGGAAAGAATCTCGTCCCCATCACCCGGCAGTGACGGGGCAAGAAGGCTTCGACTACTGGCGGGGTCTTCAACACACAGACTGCGACAGTAATCGCGAAACATTTCAATCTGGTCGCGGTCCAGTCTCCCTTCGCCGCGCCGGAACGCATCGAACAGCATTTTCAGGCTGTTGGGCCGGATCGCGAAGGGAACCATGCCGCGTTTACAGACCTCATTAACGAAATCTGCCGCTGGGAGTTTCTCGATCGTGGCCGCAGCTTCCACGTCACGCTTTCGCAAAGGCAGCAGCTCAGCCTTCACGAAATCTTTGTCGCCCCAGAGGTCTCGTAGTCGCTCTGAGAGAAATGGAGGCCACACAGTTCCGCGACAGGATATCCGCAATCGTAACCGGTCGAGCGGGTAACCACGGTCGAGTTCGTCGATCAGCATCGCGGGGACGGTTCGATGGTGAATCAGGCATTCGTCAAGACTGTCAAGCACGATGGTCAGGATTCCGTCGGATTGGACCCACTCATTGAACGTATCCCCGAAAAGCCTGTTCCGTAGTTGATCAACATCGCTCACTGCCCCGAGATTCACTGCGATGACTTCTCCTGATTCTCGACCAAGGGCCTCAAATATCGGGGTCGTTGTAGTCTTGCCAAGCCCAGGATCACCCAGCAGGGCCAGGCACAAGACCTGGTTGATCTCCTCGGTCGTGAGCACATTCGGTTGCCGGGATTCTCCGTACGATCCGTCGGGATCGCTCAAAAAACCTTCGTCCCCGAGAAAGTAGCTGCCTTCCGATCGACACCAGAAACGGTTCCATGGATAGAGCTGCTTCATGAACATTGATCCTCAACGGCTGTAGCAACACTTGTGACTGACTCTGGTTCCGGCCACTGAAAAGCGTCCCAGACTACTCTGTATGCGATACCAAAACACGGAATTGCGACCAAGCACTCGCGTCACAGTCAAAAACTAGATTCCGAATTCCGGAGAAACAGGCCGCGTCGCACATCGAGAGTGAACGTGGCGAAAACCGTCACGACGACTCGATGTTCCAAGTGGAATGCCCCGGAATTCAATCCGCCGGACCGTCACGCCAAGTTTCCCGCTCGGGCGAGAATTCTTCCTACGGAAGCATCCTCTGAAGTGGGTGGGAATGAGTTCGTGAGATTCCTGAATCTGTTCCTGGAGTCATTCTCGATACACCGAGGCATCCGCCACACAGTCATTGTGCTCAGGATCGACAGCGGCAGGCAGATGTACGAGTTCTCCCGGTCCGGCCCTCGGGGCGGCGGCGTGAGGTGCTGAAGGTTTCAGGGACACCTGAGTCTCTTATTCTGGGGCTTTGTCAAAGGATCAAAGATGCCTCGGAAGAAGAAGTCAGCAGTCACGGGAGATCGTCGTCGCCGGTACACGGACGAGTTTAAAGAAGAGGCCGTGCGGATGCTGCTGGATGGTCATACGGCTCTTTCGGTGAAGGACCGGCTGGGGTTGCCGAACACGAACATGCTGTATCGCTGGAAACAGGAGTTTCTGGCTCAGCGCGGTCCGGTGGCGAGTTCTCTGCAAGCTCGCGTCAAAGACCTGGAGTCCGAACTGCGGCGTGTGGAACGGGAGCGTGATGTGCTAAAAAAAGCGTTGGCTATTTTCGGCCGCAACGAGTAACCGACGTGTACACGGTGATCGACGCGCTTGCTGCTGAAGGCGTCGCGACGATCGCTGAAGTCTGCCGGTTCCTCGGAGTGAACCGCACGTCTTTTCATGCTTGGCGTGTGGCCGATTCTACGGTGTCCCAGGAACAGGAGGAGCAACTGACACCACTGATCCGAATGCTCTTTAAGAAGCATCGTCGTCGTTACGGGGCTCGAAGGATTGCCAGCGAACTGCGGGAGAGGGAACATGTCTGCAGTCCGAAGAAAGTCTCGAAGGTACTGAAAACACAGGGTCTGAGAGCGATCCAGCCGAAATCGTTCGTGCCGAAAACCACGGACAGCCGACATCGACTGGGGTACTCGCCGAACCTTCTACTCGACTCAAAAGAGCCGACCGGCATCAATCAGGTGTGGGTCGGAGACATCACTTACATCCCGCTTGACGGAGGAACGTTCTGCTACCTGGCATCGCTCATGGACTTGTTCTCAAGACGCATCGTCGGCTGGCATCTCAAAGACGACATGACGGAATCTCTGGTGCTGGCGGGGTTGCAATTGGCGATCAAAGAACGGCAACCTTCTGAGGGATTGATTCATCACACCGATCGCGGTGGCCAGTACGCCGGCAACGACTATCGAGCCGTTCTGCGTCGCGCCGGCATCCGTCAGTCCATGAGTCGTGCTGACAACTGCTACGACAACTCATTCAAAGAAAGCTTCTTTGGAACCTTCAAGACGGAACTCGAATTGACCGAATACAAAGACATCCAGGAAGCAATTCGAGAAGCTGTCGCTTACATCCGCTACTACAACCTCGAAAGAAAACACTCCGCCCTGGAGTACCTGACACCAGCTCGTTTCGAACAGCTCATTCACCACCCGAAATAAGAGAATGACCTGTCCCTGAAACCTTCAGCACCTCAGCGATCCCACCGGTCATGCTTCAAATCCTCGACGGGAAGTGAAACGTGGCCGATTCTATTCACCGGTAGCCTTTGGTTGTCGTCCCTGGGAACGTGACTTTCAGTACTTCGTCTGCATTGCTTACATGACCGAGTAATCGTCGTCATATTCTGCACGGGCGACCAACAAGTTCCTTGCCAGCAGGTCAGGGTCAGCGTTGTCACAACCAGCTAACTCAAAGCAGACGGACGTCCCTCCACCCATTGACCAGATGGTTAAGGTTAGCTTGCCGTGTTCGATGCTCTCGCTCACGACTGAGGCGATTAGTTCCAGTGATCGCCACCCTCCATGAAGTGGATAAACATAGAAGTTTACTTCAAATTCGCCGACCGGTCTCTGTGAAATAAGAGTGACTTCCTGGTGCCCGCCACAACTGCCGAACGTGACGATTCCGAGAAATTCGTTTAGCTCAGTGACCAGTTGCCGGATGTTTTGATCAATGTCCATCATCGCATCGAGTTGGGCATCATCCACAGTCATATCCTTTTCGAGGCAGTTCGCCCACTTCAGTGTTCCAGAGTTGAAGACAACGAGGAAGTCCTCAACCCTTCGGATAGCAGTCGCCTTTTCGTACTGTCAAGTTGAGTTCACTCAGGCACGATGTGACAACATTAGACTCTGGTCCCCTCGACGCACACTCCGTGTGTCTCGAATTCGACATTATACGGTCGCTGCAAGAATCATCACAGATCGTCAGCCATCAGCCACCGAAGCCAGACAGCACAAGAATCCTTCTGCTAGCAGATTCAGCCGCCCGGGCTTCTCGACATGAGCGGGCCATACGGTATGGCTGGCCATGATCTGGAAAGCCGAGTGCCATGCTGCGACCATCTCGACATCTCAATAGTATCAGCGTCGAACCGGGGAAATGCTCGACTACTGTTTGAATGCCACTTTCTGGTGGACACTACCAGCACAAAACAAACAACGACCGAGCATATTGCAACTCTGTTGCTGGATGAGACTTTCGCGTTCACGATTTCGGATGTTCAACTTTCGAATCGCCGATTCACGGCCCGAAATCGGTCATCGAGAACTCACACAACTATAAAAACGCGAGAAACGTGGCATAATGAATTGAGGCAATGGTTACCTCTTGAGGAGCAATCGTACCGATCCAAGTGTGTGATGAAACACCCGAATGGCAGCCTCGGGGTGGTCACGGCTGCATGCCGTATGCTTTCAGCCGACGTTGCAGTTCCTGCCTCGTTTTCGCCGTCGATTCTTTTCTGGCCTGGACCTCAAGGTCATCCTTGGATTCATGCCAGAAGCGGGTGAAGGCTTCGTCAAGTCGTCCGGTCTGGCCTTTCAGACGTTCTCCGTAGCGCCGCCTGATCGCAAGCTCAAGGTACACGTAGAGATCAAGCATCTGAGCGTAGCGCTCATAGCCCCAATGAGCTAATCGATCCTCAAGCCAACCATCGAGGTGGGCGATATCCGCTGGACCGTTTTGCAGCTCTGCAATCTCATAAACACTCAGATTGCGATCACGCAGCAGGTAGTTTGGTACGAAGATGTGTAGTCCAGCCTCCTCAATGTCAGGCCTGACGTAGAAGTCCTTCGTCTCCAGTCCTGGGGATAAAGGGACCGGCAGCTCCCACGTGACGCAGGTTTCAAGCCCCCAACGGCGACAGAGCATTATTGTGTCAGTCCAGAACCGGCGGGACCGCTTGTCAATTTTCGTCTGCTCACCCAGAAATGACTTTCGTACCGTTGGGAATCTTCCACGGCGGGCGACGGAACTCTTCCATTTCGAATTGTAGGCATTCATCTCAGATCGATAGGTCGCCTCGGAAATCAGCCAGCCAACGTAGCCCGCCTGCCGAAGTCGATTGGACTTCTCACGCTGATCGACAGCCCTCAAGTAATCATCGACGGTTGATTCTCGACGCCCGGCAGCGGCAGCCTCGTCAACCAGAAGACTTCTGATTTCCTCGTCGATCGATCTGTCGGACTGACTCCTCGCGTCGGAGTTGTGCGACGAGAGAATCCAATAGCTAAACGGCTGCGTTAGAAAGAACCCCGTCATTCCGGTTCTCGCCAAGTGCATTTCGAAGGCGAGGTCTTCCGAGGTGAAAAGCGTAGGGACCACCTCATGTATCGCTGTGACCAGCCTCTCCGGAATGGCATAGACGGCATCTCCGCACCGCTTAGCGATACTCGGGAAACACCCGCTTAGTTCACGCCATTCTTCCGAAATCGCTTTTGCCATTCACATGTCCGATGCGGGCCACGCCAACTGTTCACAATACCAGGGAAAGAGTTCGCAATTCTGCTCCGCAGACAGTGACAGTGCATTCTGAGATTCAACGCGAGTTCCTTGAACTCCGATGCGATCGAGTGGCGACTATGACTGTAGTGAATAGCCGGGCCCAGGCCGAGAAGCAAACAAATTCATCGCCGAAACCTCGAAAGATGGTGAAGGCCGAGCTGGCAGGCCGACATACCCATGTTGCCCAGAACGACGTCCGTGTGAATATCTACCTACGAGATGGGAAGTATATCGCACGAGGCCGAATTGATGGAGCGGCATTCGGTAAAACGCTGGGGACGGACGAGGATCAGGCTGAAGTTGCCTTACGTGAATTACTCTCTGATCTTGATCGAGACGCGTTCGTGCGGCCCAGCGAGCAGTCACGACGAGAAGTTCGACGGCGTCGGATTCCGCGAATCACGATGCGGGAACTTGTTGATAATTTTCTGGCAGCAAAGCGACGGTCGCGAGGAGACAAGACGGCCAAGGACTATCGCAGCCGGCTGATGCACTTACTCGCGTTCTGTGAATGTGATGACATCGCTCGGAAATATAGATTCGCAGCCGACATTGACCTGAATTTTCTCTATGCCTATCGGGAATTCCTGTCGCAGCGTCGAACAACTCGCAATGGGAAACCGAACGGTCGACTTCAGCATCTTGCCCCGAATCATATTCGACTTGTCATTGAGTCACTCGGCACTCTCCTTACTTGGGCAATGAAGCCTGAAATTGCGCTACTTCCCGCGAGCTTCGTATCGCCGTACACGACTGAGGTTGCAGGCGTCCGCACAAACAAGGATCCATTGCGTCTAACTCCGTTGCCTTTTGAAAAACGAATAGAGCTGATTGCCCAGGCTGATGCCTGGGAGCTATGTCAGCTCGCGTTTTCGATGGTACTGCCATTCAGGCCCGACGAAGCAACCGGTCTGCTTGTCTCAGACGTGGATTTTGAAAATCGTCGTCTGGAATTCGGCTCCAGAATGGGAGGTCGTGACTTCAATAAAGGGCAGCAGGCCTTCACCATCCCGCTACCCAACGAACTACTTGCGATTGCCAGGTGTTGCATTGGAATGCGAACCGCTGGCCCACTGTTTCAGGATCGTCAGCATTTCCGGCAGGACGTAGTCGCATCGACCTATCCGGACAACAACGACGATCTGACTATAATGCTGGAAGAGTTTGTTTCCGACGAGCGGTCCAATTTGACTTGCGCAGCGGATTGGAAAAAGGCCTACAGAGAATTTCTCAGGAGCCTGGGGGGAGTCTCTTCCAACATGCTTAGCAAGGCGTTTCGAAAAGCTGCAGATCGTTCGGGGGTCGCCACTGAAATCAGGTTCTATGACTCAAGAGCCTCAGTCACGACCGAAATGGAACACTCGGGAATTTCACATCTCGTTCAAAGATACGTCACGGGGCATACGACTTCAGACATCCTCAACGAGTATGTCTCACTCGACCCGGAGGGCGAGATGAGGAAATACTGGAGTCACATTTCCCGACTTCTCGAAGCAATTCGAGACCGCACAATTGAATTGCGATTGACGACAAGAGATGACGGGGAATAATAGATGGTGCTTATTCATCCGCTTCTCGCCGTGGCAGGATTTCGCTGGTGCAACAGTGGTGCAAACTCGGTGCAAAGCATTTCAGTCGATAGTGCCAAATTCGAACGCTACCAAGTGTTCGCAACACTCAGCCTAAAGGGCTTAAAACAAGAGAGTTATGGTTCGTTGGGAGATTCATCAGCAGCGTTTCGGCACATCAGAGAATTGGGAAGTGTTAGAGTCCCGCTCTCTCCGCCTTCAATGTCGACCGTCGCGTAAACCCTTGAAAACAAGTGGTTTACGCGGCGGTTTTTCATTGTCCCAGTCAATTGGGACAATGAGTGGGACAATCAGGTGAATGAGAGTGAGACAGTTGCTCATCTGCAGGCACGATCCGTGTGGTGCCCGGGCCGGCGGGCATCCCGCTCAATAAATCAGGCCGCGTTTTCTGGACCATCCAGTTCCGCTTCAGGCCTGATGAAGTTTATCAACTGCATCCTTCGCTGGGCATCCTCATTTCGCAAGTGCCGATAGATTGAGACCGTTTTCGAATCCCGGTGACCGACCCAGTCCATGATCTCTCCCTCCGTCGCTCCGCTGATGAAGGCTTGCGAGATGAAGTAGTGTCTGAATGAATGGAAACGAGCGTGCTTGAATCCGATCTCACCATCCGAGGTTGGGAATTCTTCTGAGAGCGGCTCAATGACGAAGTCGACGAACTTTTCGCGAATTCGATCTTCTCTAATTTTGCGACCTGTTGGGCCGCTCAGAACGTTTCCGTGTTTCGAACGAGTGAGTTGACTGAGCAGCGCTTTGACTTCCGGGTGCAGCGGAATGGTTCGACTCCGCCGGCCTTTCGTGCGTCTCGCCGTGCCCATGTCAGTACGTCGCTTGCTTGATCGCTCATCAGTCAGTCGTATTGCGTTGCCTTTAAAATCAATGTCTGTCCAACGCAGTCCGGCGAGTTCGCCAATCCTCAATCCCGTGCAGGCAAGTACGAGTATGATGTTTCGAAGCCAGGCCAGTTCAGGATGCTTTTCACAATGCTGCAACATAGCGAGCACCTGTTCCCGCGAGTAACAATAAGTGTCGTTGCCGATGGGCTTCGCGAGCCGGAAACGAAAACTTGCCTCACGCGGAAGATGCCTCTCGTCCATCAACCAGTTCAGCACCGATTTCACCTCGGTGAGTTCGAAATACAGCGAGCGGGCTGCATAACGGGAGCTGAGTGCGCGTCCGTATGCCTGAAGTTCCCCTTTGCCGAAATCGTTCCAGAATTGAATTTTCTTCCTGGTACAGAATTCTTGATGCAGCACACTGCTGCGGCGGTATTTGTTCAACGTTTTTCGAGAGACGCCGCCCATCACTCCGGGACGTTCGGCCCACTCAAGGTACAGATCCCAACCACTCTGAATCGTCAGGCGGTCATCGGGATCAACTCCGGTATCTCGTGTCAGCCCATGCTCAATCGCCTTGCGGTAGTCGAGTTTTCTGAGATTAGCCTCGGCTTCTGCTCGATCGCGAGTGCCGAGCGAGTGCTTGCCAAGATTGAGGTGTTCGAATCGGCCATCTGCGTAGAAGACTCCATTTCGTTGAAACAATCTCCAGCGAAAGATATTGACAACTGACGTGTACGTGTTTTTTCGTGCAGGCATTCGTTACTCCTTGAAACTTCATATGTGTTACGTTTTCCACTTCGGTTTTCTCCCGGACTTTGGACGTACCGGTAGCCTGGACGATGCTTGCTTGCTGGGCTCAGCGTTTTTCAGCAGCACGTCAGACGGGAAGAGCAGCTTGCCGCGCGGGCCGCCTGGCTGTAGAAAAGGAATTCGACCAGCCTTGACGAGCCGACGAAGCTGGGAAACAGAGAGGCGAGATTGAGTGCTGAGCTCGCTGATTGTCAGGAGCCTGGTCTCATTGCTCTCAGGTGGTTCCAAAGCCATCTTACCGTCCCTCATCATCTGAACCGGAATCCGGGATAACTCCCTATTTCTTCCAGTTCCGAGATAAGGCCGACGCTATTTCGGAAAACCCTGACAGTTCGCATCAAGGCGAACGCATCGCAAGCCATGGGCCTGCAGACTGTCATGCCGAAGCGTGAATTCAGTCGTCATCGACGAGCCTATTGCGAAGTTTACGGAGTGCGCATAGCACTGAGTCACTCTCTTCCAATACGAAGCGTTTGATGATCGATTCTTCAGGCTCATTGCTTCGAAACGCTTCGTATAATTCACCCAACGCAAGATCACCCATGACGTCATCTACGCCTGGTACTATCTCAGCAATGATATTTTCTTCGTTTGTGAGACTGGACTCAGAAGCAGCGGCGACGCTCTTACGCCTGCTGGTTCGGCGGGAAAGTGGCTGCAACCCCGATCCTACCAATTCAGCCAGCTTGTATTGCCCGACAATTTCCAACCACGCGTCTTTGGAATACTCGACTCCAGTAATCAATTGAAAGCAGGCTTTGTAGCGGTCATGCAGTGTTGTGATTGAGAGGCGTGTTTCTGGAGTGCCCCTGATTTCTGTACCACGGCTTATGAGAGTTCGGG